>Ga0207114_1024_pt1 | contig 55515 bp, 38 predicted proteins | sample Alteio_BWMinHeat_70_FD_153560 | JGI IMG/M metagenome (GOLD analysis project Ga0207114, IMG submission 153560) | Enriched cells from forest soil in Barre Woods Harvard Forest LTER site, Petersham, Massachusetts, United States -... | ecosystem: Environmental > Terrestrial > Soil > Temperate forest >... | reverse complement strand
TTACAGCAACGGGTTGTGTGATCGTCACGGGTGAAGTAATCGTACACCCATTGGCATCGGTAACCGTACAAGTATAACTGCCAGCAGTCAGGTTAGAAGCTGTAGCGGCTGTACCGCTCGCAGGCGCCGGTGTCCATGAATAGGTATAAGCCCCCGTACCTCCGCTCGCGGTGAGCGTAGCCGAACCGTTGCTGCCTCCGTTACAGGTCACATTTGTTGGAGTGTTGGGAGCAGTAAGTGCAGTAGGTGCTGTAATGATAACGGTTTGTGTGGTGGTACAACCTCCATTATCTGAAACGGAACAACTATAGGTACCGGCACCAAGTCCGCTTGCAGTAGCTGTTCCTTGCCCGGTAGTGGGTACAGGAGACCAGGTATAAGTAAAGGGAGTAGTCCCGCCAGTCATCGTAACCGTTGCAGTTCCATTCGTGCCACCGGCACATTTCACATTTGTTCCGGCAATGGCTTCTGTTCCTCCCGAAGCCGATTTAAGAGTTACGGTGTCCGTAACAGTTACACAACCGCTTCCATAACCGATCTGAACAGTATATGTTCCGGCGCCCAAACCAGTAGCTGTTGCCGTGGTCTGGCCCGAAGGTGTCCAGAGGTAAGTATAAGGAGCCGCACAGAATGTGGGTGCCGCAGTGGCCGTTCCGTTATTCTGACCGCAGGTAGGGTTTACGTGTGCAAGGGGATTGGAGCAATTCTGAGCCGGAAACTGGGCAACAAAGGCTACGTCGCCGGCGGTGGCTCCGGTAACTGCAATAAAGCCGTTATTATATTTTACATCATAAACAATTCCTGGCAGACCGGCATAGGTAAATACAGGGTTGAGGTTGGCGTCGTACACATATACATTGTTTACGGATCCAACGTATACATATCCGCATTTCAGGTCAACCGTTAATCCACCGTTCACATTTCCTTTTACAGCGTTACTTCCACCTGGAATGGTTACCCGCTTACTAGGAATTCCAGTTGCCAGGCTACGCTGATCCAGGCTTACTCCGTCAGTAGTGTACAGAAAGGCACAGCTTGCTCCCACGCCGTTTAAGCTAAGACTCTTGGGCCCCGATTTGGCGGTATAATCCACCAGACCATAACCGACAGGATATTTCCAGGCCGGTGTAATGGTTGTTCCTGCAATGGTATAACACCTCAGGTTATTGTAAGGCCCTGTGGAGTTGGCAACAGGGTTGGTGGTACCTTGACTTTTGTTACTGTCAACCGCCAGGCAGTAATAATTACCATTCGGGGCAATACATCCACCGTACACTTCACCTGTCAATGAGTCAAACGATACATTACCCACATTTCCATTTAACGGGTTCATCACAGATGCATAAGTGATATTGCCCGGTTGACCCTTGTAACGGGCACCGGCCTCCACCACCGTTTGTGCATTACAGGAATAGGCGAGTGTTAATGTTTCATAGATGTCCTGTATTGCATATGTTTGGTTGAAATAGGTACGTGTACCGCCTGTGGCCAAACAGACCATTTCATAATACATTCCTGCAGTATTGGTGTGAGATCCCTTGGGTTGTCCAACATAGGAATTACCAGCAGGATCCACAGCCATTCCGGCCACCCAACTGCTATTGCCATATTCATTGAATGTATAAGTCCATGAGAGCGCGCCTGCAGCAGTGTATTTTTGTGTGTAACAAAGCTTGGTTCCTGCATCAATACCTGTGATGTAGACATTGTTGCCGGCATCCATCCCGACGAACGTCGGGACGAAAGTGGCGGGAACAATGGTGAGCGGAGTAACGGTCCATGGGTCAATCACCAGGCCCTGACCTGAAAATCGTTTATCTACGCTGAAACCCACCTCATCTTTAGAGATTTGCTTAAATGACGAAGCCACTTTTGCTCCTGAAAGAAGATTGGATACTGGAGCATGATCCAGAAGGGTACCTGCCGGTGTTGACACCAAAAGATTTCCCTTCCTGTCAATCTTCAATCCGTTTTGCCCCGAATAACGCATATGGAAAACACTTGCATCGGTTCCGGGTTTTACCGTTAAGGTATATTTAATTCCAGTCTCCGGGTGGAAAGTAAAGGTAACATCAATGCCGGGGTAGAGATCGTGGTAAATCAATTTCCGGAATCCACGAATATTGTTGACGGCGATGGAGGGATCCTGAATATTGCTGGATGTAAAAAAGAACGGAGCTTCGTCTACCGCTTCAATTCTTGCAGCAGGATTGGCACCTGTCCATTCCATTCCAAGCAGATGAAAAACGGGGTCAGTCCCCTTTTCATTTTCTTCCCCTTCCTCTTCCCGGGTTTCTTCTTTCTTGTTGTTATCAGGGAGGGAGTAGACAATTCCTTTGTTGGTAAAGTAAATGGTTGTGCCTTTGTTGTTGCAAGCGTAGGAAACATTCCAGGCGTTCAGCGGGTTTTTATACTGACCCTTATTCTCCTCAAATGCCTTGATGTTTCCCGGAAGGGTTTCAGAACCTGCTATCCAGCCACCGGCGACATTTTTCTTGCCGCCAGCAAACGACTGCCTAGTTTGCTGCTGTGCAAAAGCTTCCACACAAAGGAGAAGGCAGAGGAGAGTGAAAATCCGGTTTTTACTGAAAAACATGAAAGAGTTAATGTTCAAAATGTTTTTTTTAATCTCAACAAGTTAGTTATTATTTTCAGAAAGTGGTTTCAGCAATTCCGGCTGGCCCGGAACCCTTGTAGGATGATCACTTTACTGTGCAAATATTAGAAATAAAAGCCACTTCCCCTTCATTATCAAGGCTTGCCGCCTCATCCTTAACCTAATCTTTACGTAAACACAATCCTCTCCGTATTTACTTACTTGATGATGTTGGCATGTCCTATGTACTGGTGTTTGTTATGAAACACATCTTTCAGATCCACCTTCCATACATACGTATCTATCTGGGCTATATTGGCGCCTCCGTTGGCTCTGCCATCCCAGCCTTCCAGCCACGTATGAGTCTCCCACATCAGATTTCCCCACCGGTCAAACATCATCAGGTGGTAGTTGTTCGGATCTATCCCTACTCCGTTGGGTGACCAGGTATCGTTATGTCCGTCTCCATTGGGGGTAAACGTATTGGGTGCCCAAAACTCAAAGATGGGTTGTATGCACACCGGATGAACCATGGTATCGGGACAGTTATTGCCAGCTATCACTATCAGTTGCACCGAGAAGCAACCCGTATCGGGGTAGGTATAATTGGGGTTCTGAAGCGTGGAGGTGGCTCCGGCAATATCACCAAAGCTCCAGGCCCAGCTCTTGATCGTACCGCCGGCGGTGACTGTACTCTGGTCGGTAAAGAAGATTTCCGGATCGATGATCGTCGTTGGCTGGGGAGAAGCGGAAAACGCTGCTTCCGGTACTGGCAAGGCATTGATGATGTTTGGAACCATAAAAGAGCCCTTGCAACCGTTTACATCCGTTACGCTATAGGTGACCGTATATGTTCCGGCAACGGGATAACAATGGGTGACTGAACCACAACCGGTGGCATTCTGACCGTCACCAAAACTCCAGGTACCCACTGCGCAGGCCGGAGCAGAGGTGCCCGTAAAGTTCGCACACACCGGTGCACATTTTACCGTATCCTTGGTCGTAAAGTTTACTACCGTTGGTGGGAATAAACTTATCGTCACCACAGCCGAATCGACTGTACAGCCATCGGTGGCATACACCGTATAGTTCATCGGGGTTGTGGTTGGAGTAGAGTTGGGATTTGCAATAGCGGGATTGTCCAATCCCGTTCCCGGATTCCAGGAGTACATATAAGGACCTCCGTTACCTAAGGAAGCGATAGAGCCCAGTGGGGTAGACGCTCCGGGACAGATTTGTTTGGTACCGGTGGCCGTTACTTTTACAGGAGGGTAGACCGTGACGGTGACTGTTGTGGGAGGAGACGCACAACCGTGAGAGTCGGTACAATTGACCGTATAAGTGGTGGTCACCAGCGGACAGACTACGCCAGAAGCCAATGTGGTACCGGCCAGACTAAACACATACGTATATCCGGGAGTACCTCCGTTGCCTACAGGTGTCAACGTTGCACAGGCTCCTATACATATCGGAGCCGGAGTGGCACAGGTGAGTGTGACCGGTGGGGGTTGACCGATGGTGAGTGTGGTGGTGCTCACGCAATGGGCAGAGTCTGTTACCGTACACGTATACGTGCCTGCTATCAGGCCCGTGGCTGTTACCGTTGTTTGTCCCGCTGCCGGAGCAGGAGACCAGGAATACGTATAAGCAGGGAAACCGCCGGTGGCTTGTACCGTCGCCGTGCCGTTGTTACCGCCGTTACAGCTGTCACGCGTAGTCGATACCGGAGCCAGAACTACTCCGGGTAGATTGGGAACCACGTTGGTTAATGAATCGGGACAGCCGTTGTTGTCTTTGATATGAACCGTATACGTATTAGGAACCAAACCGGTATAAGAGCTGGTGGTGGATCCTGCGCCGGGGCTCCAGGAATAAGTATACCCGGGAGTACCTCCGCTGACAAATACCGAATCTTTGCCATCGGGCTTGCCGCAATCCGAAGCTTTGGGAGTCATGTTCATTACCAGAGGAGTGGGTTGGATAACCGTAGTGGTGTTGGTTGCCGTACAGCCGTGAGCGTCGGTAACGGTGGCCGTATAAGTACCCGCACAAATGCCTGTACAGCTGGCTGACAAACAGCCGGTGTTCCAGGAGAAGGAATAATTAGAGGTACCTCCCGTTGGAATACAAATAATCTGTCCGTTGCATTTGCCGTTACAGGTGGCTGGTACGGGGGAAGCGGCAAGGGTTAACACCGGTGGTTGTGTAACGGTGACAGTAGTGGGAGAAGAACATCCTTTGGAGTCATTCACAGTAAACGTATACGTTCCCGCTGTGAGGCCTGTGGCTGTTAATGTGGTGGCTCCCCCGCCAATCGTTCCATTGGCTGTGGTCCAGCTATAAGTAAGGGGGGCGCTGCCGCCCGTTGCCGTAGCTGTTGCTGTTCCGTCATTGCCTCCGAAGCATTTTACGTTCGTATTTACACTCGTGGCGCTGGGGCCGTTGGGTTGGGTGACTACCGTCGTTGCACTCGCAGGACAGGCCACGTTGGTGGTTGTCACTGTTAAGGTATAAGTGCCTCCGTTCAATCCTGTAATCGCATTGGTGCCCTGACCGCCGGTAATGGTGTTGGCACTTGTCCAGCTATACGTATAAGGTGTCGTTCCGCCGGTTACCGTTGCGGTGGCTGTTCCGTCTCCACCAGGAGAACAACTGGCAGGGGTGTTGACGATTGATATAGTAGGAGCGCCTGGCGGTTGGGTGATAGTTGTCGTAGCCGATGCCGTACACCCATTGGTTGTGGTGACTGTACACGTATACGTTCCTGCACCCATGGCTGTTGGGGTTGCTGTGGTTCCACCTGCGCCGGGAGCAGGTGACCAGGAATAGGTATATGGAGTATTGCCTCCTGTAACCGTAGCCGTTGCAGTTCCGTCATTACCGGGAGTACAACTGGCGTTGGTGCTCGTAAGAGTAATAGTAGGGTTGGGATAAAACGCAATGGTGGTATCAATTACATAAAAGCAACCGGGTGCCTGTGTTACCGTTACCTGATAGGTTCCCGAAGCATTGAGAGTAACGGTTTGTCCTGTGGTAGAACCTACTATTCCTGCAGTACCTGTTGGCATTGTTTGCCAGGCATAAGTTCCTGTAGCACCTGCGCCAGGTGCTGTAAGAGAAAGCGTTCCACCCAGGCAGACCTCGGGAGAGGAAGCAAGCACCTGTACAGGACCACAAGTGGCGTCTACATAAGCATATCCGAAGTGGCCGCCAAGAGTGCAACCGGCTGCAGTGAACCGGATAGTGACGGTCTTAGTCATGTAGTTCGTCAGGTTCATGCTGTTCTTTGTCCAGTTTGAATAAAAAACCTGGGAACCGCTAGAGGATGTGTTGGCAGACAGGTTCATTCCAACAGGAGGCGCGGTACTATTGGAAGAGTCGGACACTACATAATACTGTAGACAAGGAATAGGGGCCCCTGTATTATCCAGAACTTCCGCGCGGAAATAGGGGCACTGGAGGTTCGTGTGACCACCCGAAGTTTGTTCAAGAACCACCATGTACGAATAGGTAAACATGGCATTACCAGGTGTAACCACAAAGGTTTGCTGAATCGTTTCTCCACTGGAGTAAGAGTCCGCTCCATTAGGGTCAGCAGCGGCACAGGTGCCACCCAAAATTGATGGAAAATTAAGGTTCAGATTCTCACCACCAAGTCTCAACGCCCATGTTCCTCCTCCAGGATCAACCATAGGAAGAGCAGAATATGGATCTACCCCTGCATTTACAAGTGTGTGGTAGGAACAGGAAGTCTCGGCGGAATTAACTCCCAAAGTATTCACTCCTGCGTCAGATTGAGTAAGTGCAAGTGTGGAATTTTGATTGTATCCGATCGCTGCTGTCCATCCTGTATAATCTCCGGTTTCAAAATCGAGGTTATTACAAGTGGATGTAAGTACAGGAAGAATTCGGAGACCTTGCTTTTTAAAAAACGAAGAAGGAAGGTTATACTTTTTAATCACAAATTCTTTTTGCGCTTCTTTCATGTACCCCGTCATATCATGAGAGTCGATATGATGGAGGAGAGCTTCCTGATATACGGCTTGCTTATCAAACCCTTTCAACGTATCTCCCTTGTAGTATTGATAAAGCTCGGGCAGTTGTGCCAATAAGGACATACTACTCATAAGCGCCGTGGAAAGAACAAGTAAAAATTTCTTCATCTGAATTCTTATTTAATGATATTGCAATGGCCTATGTACTGATGTTTGTTGTGGAACACATCTTTTAAATCCACCTTCCAAACATACGTGTCAATCTGGGCAATGTTGGCTCCGCCATTGGCTCTTCCATCCCAGCCTTCCAGCCAGGTATGTGTCTCCCACATGAGGTTACCCCAGCGGTCAAACATCATCAGGTGGTAGTTCTTTGGATCTATGCCTATTCCGTTCGGTGACCAGGTATCATTCTTTCCGTCACCGTTAGGAGTAAAGGTATTGGGAGCGTAAAACATGAATTCAGGTGCAATGCATATAGGACCTGTAGTGGTGTCCTTACAACCGAACTGATTGGTTACAATCAGTTGTACGGTAAAGCAACCGGTATCGGGATAAGTGAAATGAGGGTTCTGAAGCAGGGAACTTGCACCGGCAAAATCACCAAAGCTCCAGCTCCAGGCTACAATGGAATCAGGTTTTGAACTGGGGCTCTGATCGGTAAAGAATATTTCAGGATCCACAATGGTGGTAGGCTGAGGCGAGTCGGTGAATGCCGCTTTAGGTTTGGGGTTAACGTTGATGTAATTGGGGATTGTCATCGTATTGATACAGCCGTCGACATCTACCACACTGTAGGAAATATTGTAGGTACCTGCAACGCTGTAACAATGTCTGGCCGAAGAACAACCGGTTCCTGTGGTATTATCTCCAAAGTTCCATACGGCACTTGCACAAGGAGGGGCGGATACACCGATGAAACTTGCACACATAGGCGCGCACTTGACTGTATCCAAGGTACTGAAATTGATGACAGGAATGGGATAGAGCGTAACAGTTGTCATAGCCGAATCGGTAGGGGTTGTACATCCGTCGTTTACAATAACAGTATAGGTGGTGGTAACAAGAGGAGATACTACCGGATTAGCGGTATTTCCGCCAGACACAATTCCTGTGTTAGGGATCCAGTTGTAACTATATATGCCATCTCCTCCTGAACCCTTTGCATGAAGGGTATCATTGGCACCGGGACAGATAGACTTCCCTCCGCTTGCAACAACCTCCAGAGGAGGGTTGACGGTGATGGTAACAAAAGCCGGAGGAGAAACACAACCATGCGAATCGGTGCAGCTAACAGTGTAGGTAGTCGTTATCAGGGGACAAACCGGAGAGGCAACCGGAGTTCCATTGAGTGTCCAGGAATAGGTATAGGCGGGAGTTCCTCCTGTGGCAGCAGCAGCCAGAGGAGCACACTGACCTATACAAATGGTTGTTCCGGGTGTAGCACTCAGTGTGAGAAGAGGAGGTTGATTAATTACGCAGGTGACCGTGGCCTGGCAATTGGCCGAATCAGACATGGTACAGGTATACGTTCCTGCTGTAAGGCTGTTAGCAACAGTTGAGTTTCCGGCTACGTTAGCCGGGGCAGGTGACCAGGTATAGGTATAAGGAGGAATTCCTCCTGCACCGGCTACTGTTGCACTTCCGTCATTGAAACCGAAACAGGAAACGTCTTTTGTGGAAACAACGGTGATGGTTACTCCAGGAAGGTTATTAATGATATTGACCATGGAATCTGCACAAGTATTGGCATCGTGCACCAGCACTGTATAATTTCCTGCCACCACATTGTGTAACCCGGGAGTATTCACTACAGGGGCACTTGGTTTCCAGGTGTAGGTGTAACCGGGTGTACCGCCGGTTGCAAAGACGGAATCTCTTCCATCGGGATGGTTACAATGGGAAGCCTTGGGAAACATGGTCAGAACAATAGGAGTTGGCGAGGCCACCGTTGCCGTGGCAGAGGCGGTACAATGGTGAGCATCCGTAACGGTAGCAGTATAAGTACCGGGACAAATATTCAGGCAGCTTGCTCCGGAACAAGCGGTTGGAGTATTCCAGGAATAAGTCATGGCTCCCGAACCGCCGGTAGGAATGCAAATAACCTGTCCGTTACATAATCCGGCACAGGTGGCATTCAAGCCAGATGCACTGATTGTAAGTAAAGGAGGCTGGGTAACCGTAGTGCTTGCCGTATTGGTACAATTGTTTGCATCTGTTACAGTAAGTACATAAGTCCCGGCCGGCAGTCCGCTTGCATTCAGTGTTCCTTGTCCAGTGGTTGGAGGAGGATTCCAGGCATAAGTAAGAGGTGCAGATCCGCCGGATGCTGTTCCGGTAGCCGTACCGTCTGTCAGGCCAAAACAGCTTACAGGTGTGGAAGTGGCGCTTACAACAATAGCAGCAGGTTGAGTGATGATGCCGGTTGCTGAATTAGAACAACCGTTTGCGTCTTTGGCAGTGAGTGTATAGGTTCCGGGACAAAGACTGGAAGCGGTAAGGGTTCCTTGTCCGGCAGGAGGAGCGGGCGACCAGGTAAAGGTAACCGGAGCAACACCGCCTACTGAAGTGGCGGTGAGTGAGCCATTACATAATCCGAAACAAGTCACATTTACCGGAGCTCCCATGGTTACGGTGGGTCCTCCCGTGTTAGGTACCACTACCACCGGGCTGATGGTACAACCGTTGGCATCAGTGATTGTACAGGTATAGCTTCCTGCAGGGACATTGGGGGCAGTAGCCGCTGTTCCGGCCGCAGGAGCGGGAGCCCATGAATAAGTATAACCGGGTGTTCCACCGGCAGGAGTAACGGTGGCAGACCCATTCGATTGTCCGCACACGGCTCCTGTATTGGAAGGTGTGGAAGTTAAAGGAGTAGGTTGTGTGATGGTTGCAGAGGAAGTAATGGAACATCCTCCAGCATCGGTGATGGTACAGGTATAAGCGCCGGCTGTAAGAGTACCGGCAGTAGCCGCAGTGCCCGCTGCAGGCGCAGGTGCCCAGGCATAAGTATAAGGAGTAGTACCACCTGATGGAGTAACGGTAATGGAACCGTTGTTTCCACCATTACACAAAACATTTACCTGAGTATTCGTGACTCCAATTGCAGGAGGCTGAACGACAGTAACGACCTGAGTGACCGTACACGATTTGGTGTCTGTGATGGTACAAGTATAATTTCCTGCCGGCAGTCCGGTAGCGGTAGCTGTTGTTTGTCCCAATGCAGGAGCCGGGGTCCAGGCATAAGTATAGCCGGGAGTACCCCCCACAGCAGTGGCCGTAGCTGTGCCATTGGTTCCTCCGAAACATTTCACAGGTGTGGTGGATGGGGTTGCTGTCGGCGCGTTCGGAGCGGTAACCGTAGCTGTGGTAGTGGCCGTACATCCGTTGGTGGTTGTTACCGTACACGTATAGGTTCCGGCACCTAATGCCGTTGCGTTGGCAGTCCCCTGCCCCGCTCCGGGAGCCGGGCTCCAGGAATAAGTAAATGGTGCGTTACCCAACGTATTGGTTGCTGTGGCAGTTCCCACATTACCGGCACAAGTAGTGTTTGTGGATGTGGCGGCAGGTGCGGGAAGGGGGTACATGGTGATGGTGGTGTCTATCGTATAAGTACATCCGGGTTTCTGGGTTACAGTAACCTGATAGGTACCGTTTGCGTTCACCGTTACAGACTGATTGGTTGCAGAGCCGACAATACCTGCAGTGCCTGTTGGCATAGTGTTCCAGGCATAAGTAGAACCTGCAATGGAGTTCGGAGCAACCATCGTAATAGTACCACCCACACACACATTGGGCGTAGTAGACAGCATGCTAATAGGCCCGCAGGTAGCATCTACGTAAGCATATCCCCAGTGACCGCCAACGGTACAACCGGCAGCTGTGAATTTAATCGTAATATTTGTTCCGATGTATCCAAAAAGATTCAGGCTGTTTGAAGCCCAGTTGGAATAATAAACCGGGATGTTGCTGAAACCATCAAAAAAAGTATTCGTAGAGGTATTCATCCCGGCTGGTACTGCTCCATTCAAGGATTCAATGTAATACCCAAGACAAGTGATGGGGTTATTCAGATGATCAAAAACCTGAGCATTGAAGTAAGGACAATCGGTATTTCCATGGGTGGCATTTTCCAGTACCACCGCATAGCTGTATGTAAACATGGCATTTGCAGCAGTAACCGGGAAGGTCATGGAAATGGTTTCACCTGGGGAAGCCCCGCCTAAGGTCGCCTGACATGTGGATCCGCTTTCGAGATTTGCGAACTCCCCACCCAGGCGGCAGGACCAGGCACCACCACCGGGAAAGAGCATGGGAAAAGCACCGTAAGGATCGTTGCCTGTGTTTACAAGGGTTTCATAAGAGCAGTTTGGCTCGGGAGTATTGGGTCCAAGATTGATAAAACCTGCCGTGGTATTAACCAGAGGTGCGGTGGAATTGCCGTTTTCTCCCCATAAAGCTGTCCAATTCGTAAAATCGCCGTTCTCGAAACCCAAATTATTACAAGGTGCCACCAATACGTTGGGGGGAGGAGCAACTGTTTTGTTAACTAAAGCCGGGTCAGGGATGTGATATTTCTCCTTGACGAAATGCATTTCTTCATGCTTGACAAATCCCCGCATGTCACAAGGTTCCATGTGATTCTGGTGTGCCTTGATCATGCAGGCACTCATGTCAAAACCTTTTAGTGTATCGCCCTTAAAAAACTGGTAATTACCTGGTATCTGACTGAAGATTAGACTTGAAGAGAAGAAGAGCAGAAGGAATGGGAGTAGTTTTTTTGTGCGCATGTGTGTGAATGTTTTCGGTTTGTGTGTGAAACCTAAATCTGTAAACAGGAAATTTGGCAGGATACTTGCAATTATTTTCAAGGAAATAATGCCTGTATCCTTTAAATGAAATCACTTATTTATTCTGCTTTTACAAGTGGATATCCCTATTTTACAGGCAGTTCAATGCCTGTCAAAAAGAATTTCACAGTGCAAAAGATGCTAACAAACTAAAAAAACAGAACCAGAGAGCGAATAGGATAAGTACGTAGTTGACCTGTTGTAACTATCTTAAAACCAAATATAATTAAAAAATCTCTCTTTTCCCAACCTCCCCATAAGCACTTCATCTTATATTAAGCATTCGGGATGCTTTAATGAGTTGGAAAACAGGAATCCAGCATATATTAACGCAATGATAATGAATCATTTGAATTGAAATTGCCAAATTATATTCTGCAATAGCGTAATTAATTTTTAGGCTTCGAACGGCATAAAATAGCCTTAACCGGGGGGGAATGAACCTATATCCTATTATTGAATGGAAATATACTTGAAAACAGACAGGGAAATTAATTTTTAATCTTGTTCAATTTATCGATATCCAGAATACTGATCTGACTTCCTTTGATATCTATGAGTTTTTCATCCTTCAGATCGCTCAGGGTTCGCATGGCTGTTTCCGGTGCTGTACCGGCTAGTTTAGCCAGATCTTCCCGGGAAACATTCATGGTAAAGGAACGTTCTTCCGGTTTGCCATAACGGCTGTGTAAAGTCAACAGGGCTTCCGCGACCCGTTTTCTGACCGAATTGTACGCCAGTTTAATAAGCTGCTCTTCCTTTTCCTGCAGATTGTCGCTGAGGATTTTAAGGAATTTCCTGCTCACGTCGGCATTGCGGTATACGAGGGAATAGAAGTGGTCTTTCGGAATCATGCAAAGTTCGGAATCTTCCATAGCCATGGCTTCGTCCCGGTATTTATCTTCTTCCAGTAAGGCCAGATGTCCAATGAAATCACCTTCCTTGAACAAACCGGTGATGAATTCCTTACCGAATTCATTTGTCTTATAGGTTTTCACCTTACCCTTCATTACAAAAAATATTCCTTTGGGATAATTGCCCAGGGTGTAGATGGTTTCTTTTTTACGGTATGTCCGAACTTCTCTTTCTTCCGAAAGTTTTTTTAATGGATCCCCACCGGTACTTGCCTCCAACAGAAACTCATCCAATCCGTCAATATTTTTTGAAAATTCCTTTTTCAGCATATCGGCTTTTCGAAACCGGCTTTCAATTGCATTGAGTAATTCCAGCTCATCAAAGGGTTTGGTTACATAGTCATCCGCGCCCATTTCCATTCCCTTTCTCATGTCCGTTCTTTCTGCTTTGGCGGTAAGAAATATAAAAGGAATGCTGGATGTGGCTTCATTTTTAGAAAGCAGGTGCAGCACTCCATACCCGTCAAAAACCGGCATCATGATGTCGCAGATAATGAGCTCCGGTTTTTCTTTTTGCGCCTTTTCAACGCCCTCCTTACCATTGCTGGCCGTGCTTACACGGTAATTGGCCAGTTCAAGAATCTCAGCGGTATTTTCCCGCATTTCCTTGTTGTCTTCAATCAATAGGATTTTTCTGCCCATGTGAATTGGTTTGTTGCTAGAATGACAAAGCTACCAGAAAAGTGGTTCCTTCTTCGAGTTTGCTTTTTACGGTTATCTCTCCGTTTAACAATTCAACGTATTTAGCCACGATATTCAGTCCCAGTCCAGTGCCTTGTATATTTGTAACATTCTGTCCCCGGAAAAACCGTTCAAACAAATGCTTCTGGTCCTCTTCAGAGATTCCCATACCGCTGTCTTTTACCTGTAATCTGAAGCCGGCATCATCCACTTCGGTGGTAATGACCACCTCTTTTCCTTCCGGTGAGAATTTTATTGCGTTGGAAATCAAGTTAAACAATATGTGTTTGAGAACATTTTTATCGCTGGTAATTTCATTGGTTCCCGAATGGGAATGGGAAATAATCTGGCCGGCTTTAGAGATAGATTGCATTTCAGAAACCAGGTCAAATGTCATTTCATTTACATTGAATTTTACGATCTGAACGGGCACTTTTCCTTCTTCGAGTTTGCTCAATGACAGCACATCGTTGAGGATATCGGTGAGGTGTATCACGGCCGATTTGATCCGGTCTATATGCTTAAATTGTTTTTCTTTATCCCCGTGTTCTCCATATTTGGAAACAAGGGAAAGTGACGACAGGATAGTTGCAAGCGGGGTACGAAATTCGTGGGATGCCATGGAAACAAAGCGGGATTTCAGTTCATTGAGTTCCTTTTCCTTTTCGAGGGCCATTTTCAACTCTTCTCTCGAGTTTCCAAGCTCCTTCAGGGCTTCTTCCAAAATCATGGTCCTGTCCCTCACTCGTTTCTCCAGGTCCTCATTCAGACTCCTTATTTCACGGATATTCCTTGCCTGATCAAGGCTGTATCGGATCGAACGCTCCAGCTGATAACCGTTGATGGTACCTTTGACCAGGTAATCGGCTGCACCGGCTTTCAGCGCCTGCTTGTCAATTTCACTATCGTTCTGTCCGGTAAGCAGGATGAGCGGTGCATCGCAGCCATCTTCCCTTGCCTTCCGTATCACGTCCAAACCGACATGGGCACCCAGGCGATAGTCAATCAGGTATACATCGTGTTTTTTTTGCGCTATGAGTTGGAGACCCTTGTCGGCAGAGTTGCACCATTCTATGGCGTAGTGGAAGGTTTTAATTTCGGAAATTATATCCCTGGCGAGGATGAAATCTTCTTCATCGTCGTCAATCATCAATATTTGAATGGACTTAGGCATCAATTGGACCCTCCGGGCAGGGCAACGATTTCAAACCAGTACCTGTTGAGTGTTTTCATCACATCTACCATAGAGGTAAAGGTCACGGGTTTTGTGATGAAGGAGTTTACCCCCAGGTCATAAGACCGAAGGATGTCTTCTTCCGCCTTGGAGGTGGTCAGCACAACGATGGGAATGGAACGCAGTTTCTGGTTCGCCTTAATTTCCTTCAATGCTTCTCTTCCGTCTTTTTTCGGCATATTCAAATCCAGCAGAATGAGGCCCGGAGTTGCAAAGTTGTTCTTGTCTGCAAATTTACCTTCGTTTTTAAGAAACTGTATAAGTTCTTCCCCGTTTTCCACTTGCTGGATTTTATTATTCAAACGGCTTTCCCGGAGGGCATCAATAATCAGCATACGATCCTCTTCATCGTCGTCGGCGATAAGAATCTCAATCGGAGGTTGCATTTTCATAAGCTAGTAGTATAAATTAATGTTCGTATGTATGGTTGGGGTCCGGGGTAAGATGTGTGACGGCAAGTGTTACCAGAAAGGAGGAACCTTTTCCTGGCTCACTTTGAGCAACGATGTTTCCACCGTGCCTGATGGCAATCTTCCTGCATATAGCCAGTCCTATTCCGCTTCCTTCATACTTCTGTCCTTCCAGTCTTTGGAAGATGTTAAAGATACGATCGTTATACTTCTCTTCAAAGCCTATTCCGTTATCACTAAATGAAAGTTCCACCAGTCCGGGTGTTTTCTTATTTGTTTTACTGGTGATTTGAATCTTCAAAGGTGTTTCGGGGTTACGGAATTTGATGGAATTGGAAATGAGGTTTTGGAATAACTGCCTCATCTGGGTGGGTTCAGCATCAATAACAGGCAGCTCTTCGGAAGTAATCACGGCATGAGTCTTCTCGACACTCACCTCCAGGTCCGACAGCACTTCTTTCAGAAGCTGATTGAGGTTGACGGATACAAAAGGCAGGTTACGGGAAGTGACCCGGGAGAACAGCAGGAGGTCATTAATCAGCACCTGCATACGTGCTGCGGCATTCAGTACTCGGTTCAGATAATCCTTGCCTTGATCGCTCAACCGGTCGGCCTCCACTGTTTTGAGCCGGTCTCCGAAGCTTTGTATTTTCCGGAGAGGTTCCTGAAGATCATGGGAAGAAACGTAGGCAAAGTTCTCCAATTCAGCGTTGGAGGCTTTTAGCTCTTCGGCATAATACTGAAGTTCGTGGTGATTTTTTTTCAGGATCTCGTCCTGGGTTTTGCGTATAGAGATATCGATGACAAATGCAATCACATAACCTTCTCCTTCTTTTGAAGTAAAAGGACTAAGACTCACCTCCACCGGAAATTCGGTGTCATCCTTCCTACGCCCATACAAATCCATACCAATACCCATAGACCTGGGATGCGGATTTTTGTGGAATTGAGACCTTTCCTGCACGTGTCTGGTAGCAGCTCTCCGGGGAATGAGTATTTCAACCTTTCTTCCCAGTAATTCATCCTTTCCATAACGGAACATTTTCTCCGCCGCGGGATTCGCCCGTATAATGTCTCCCTGTTGATTCGCAACAAGAATGCCTTCAGAAGCAAACTCAAAAAGCGCTTCAAGACCTTCCTTACCGTCCATTTTTATCTTATTCTTTGTGTTTATCGGCTCCAAATTAGGAAATTTTGATGATTGAAGTCGAAAATTACTGATCAGATTCCACCGGAGAGCTGATTCTTATCAGTTCCCCGTCTGATCTAAATCATACAAGCGGACGAGGGTATGGATTAATTTTATGATAGAAACATAATCATTTGTCCCATGTCAAACATGACCCCTGTTCAGAACCTGCATTACGCTCTCGGTGAATTGGCATACTCACTGGCTTGTGCCGATGGGCCTATTCACAAAGAAGAAAAACAAAAATTCCACAGCATTGTCGAAGCGGAGCTCCGTTGCAAGGATTACGACTTCGACCTTACGGACATAATTTTTCAGATCATGGAAAAGGAGCATTTGGACACAGAAACCACTTATAACTGGGCGATGAAGGAAATACACATCAACAGTCATTACCTGAGCCCGGAGTTAAAAAATACGTTTATCAGAGTCCTGGAAAAAGTAGCCCATGCCTATCCGGGTACCAGCCGGAATACAGAAAAATTTCTTGCCCGTTTCAAGGCAGACATAGCGCCCATCAAAGGCGACCCTGTGTTTTTTGCCAAGAAGGTCTGAAAGAAAATTCTTACCTTCGAAAGGACATCATCGTCCTTTATCTCCTATTGAATGTTTGCCATTATTGACATTGAAACCTGCGGAGGGAACTATGAATTCCGAAAAGGCAGAATCATTGAAATCTGCATTCTGGTTCATGACGGACTGCAGGTGGTGGATAAGTTCTCCACACTCATCAATCCCGAGTGTCACATCGGAACATTTTTTACACGACTGAGCGGAATCTCCAACGAGATGGTTGCCGACGCCCCCCGCTTTCATGAGGTAGCCAAAGACATCCTGGCCTTCACTGAAGGCCGGATTTTTGTGGGACACAATGTGGCGTTCGACTATGGTTTCGTAAAAGCCGAATTCGCCGCCCTTGGCTATAAATATAAGCGAGAAACCCTTTGTACGGTACGTCTCAGCCGCAAGCTACTTCCAGGAAAGCTTTCTTACAGTCTCGGAAAACTTTGCTCCTCACTGGGTATTGAAAATGAGGCCCGGCATAGAGCCGAAGGAGATGCCACCGCAACCGCCAAACTGCTCGATTTGCTTCTTCAGTTAAAAAGCATGACTCCCCAGTACAAAAACATGGGTGCTGCAGATCTCATGTCCAGGAAAATTGACAAAATCAAGCAGTACGCGCTTGACAAATTGCCGGAAGCATGCGGAGTCTATTATTTCCTGGATAAGGAAGGTCACATTATTTATATAGGTAAGAGCACCAACATGTATAGCAGGGCTCAGAGCCATTTCAATACACGGGAAAAGAAAGGGCTAAAAATGTTGTACGAACTGCATGAAGTGGATTTTGAGACTTCCGGCAGCGAGCTCATCGCGCTTCTCCGGGAAGCTGAAGAGATCAAACGTCATAAGCCCCGGTATAACCGTATGCGTAAATCCGATTCGTTTACGCATTGTATAGACTGGTTCAAAGGCAATCCGGGGATCATCAACTTTAAAATTGTTCCAAGGGAAGAATCGGAAAATGCATTGCTTTCTTTTGTCACATACAGCACTGCGAGAGACCGGCTGGAGTCATGGCTGGATGAATACACCTTGTGTTTGCGTTATTGCGGCCTGACTTCCGATGACTCCGTTTGTTTCAATCACCAGCTTCGTAAATGCAATGGGATATGTTCATCCGAAGAATCTATTTTCGATTATAATCTCCGGGCAGGTAAGATTCTGGAAAAATATATCTTTCCCGATCCCAATTTCGCAATCATTGACAAGGGCCGGAGCCCGGAAGAAAACTCCATTATTCTTGTTGAGAACGGGCATTACACCGGTTACGGATATTACGACCGGTCTGAGCCTATACATTCGCCTGAGGAACTGAGGGGAATGGTTAAACGTGCTATTTACTATCCCGATACAGATGACCTGGTGAGGGGCTGGATGAAAGGTCCCCGGTCTTATAAATACCTTCCATTCAAATAGCCTTTATTTAGTTCACCTTCCCCAACTTGTTTATGCTGTTCGAATAATTGGAACTGCATTCGAATCTTTCATTCCGTAAGTTGTAGTTTACGATGGCTACCGGAAAATCCGTGTCCAGGTTTGGCGGCAGATGATCTAAGGCCAGCATTTCGAGGTCAAACTCGAAAGTGAATATGGGTGCAACTTTTACACTGGCAGGAAGATGAGTATCAAAGCTGATGGTGCGAGTCACATACCCCGGCCGGGAATACGCGATAGCATAGTTGGAGTTTTGCTCGAGGGCCAGAAATACTTTTTCCTTGGATGTAGAAGGGATCTCCAGAATCAGATTATCCCCCCGGTAGAGTCGGATAGTGATGTCCTTTACCGCCTTGCCATGAATGGTTGCTTTTCCGCGCAACTCCAGACATGTTTTTTCCTCCGTATCGGAAGCCGGATGCGATTTGCTTCTGTTTTCATGTGCCGACAAGGATATGAAAGAGGCGCTAAATAAAGCAAGCAGGGAAAAAGTGCGGGTGATTTTCATAGTGGGTTGATTTTCTCACAACAAAGGAAATCAATACCAATCGGGTTAATTACTCCATATGCTTCGGGAACTCACGGATGTAAGATTTATCCCGTTTTCTTATTACCTCTTTAGCGTGATAAGAAAAATTATGAGGTAGGCGGACAGGAGGGAGGTGATGACAGCTAACCCAAGTATGACAAAGCGATGTCTGAATCCTAGTTTGCCAAAGCGGATCAAAGCCAATGGAAAAGCCAGAACAAACGCCCAGAAAGTAACACCAAAGGTAAATGCCGAATAGACCAGGGAAGCTCGCCTGAAATGGATGAATGAATTTGCCATGTGTGAAATCGTCAACCGGGTGTCTATCACCACCAGAACGATAGTAATGGCCAGGAGAGAAAGTTTAATCAACCACAATTTTCCTTTTCTTATCTTTTTCTTCTCCTCCGGCATTCTCAATTCTTGTTAAAGCGAATATTGGCGACCTTCCCTTTAGAACTAAGCATAAACCCCGTTATCTTGCCTTCCGGGTTACGGATAAACTGAAGATTATCCATTTGCACATTCCATTCATCCCTCGCACCCATTTTTAATTTTCCCGTGTCACCGTTCGGAAGCCGGGCCATCAGGTTTCCATTCTCTTCCTTTATGAAATAACTGACATTCCATTCCGGACAGTAATATGTGCCGGCATAAGAAGTTAACTCCACAGTGCCCCCTGAGGGTAATTCCTCCCTGTAAAATACAGCCTTGTTTCCATCGTTCATGACTACCAACAGGTTGCGGTTACGATTGTCCTGCATAAACATCAGTTGCAGCTGAGCCGCATCGGCTCTGATAAAGGATCGGTGTGCAACGGGGAGGAGCTCATGCTCTTGTCCACCCAGGCCCCCTTTCATTTTCAGGGTATCGGTACGGAGGACCATTTCCAGCGTAATTCCCGAACGGTTCATCCGGTAGTTTCCGGTATAGCTTTGGAGGGTTTTCAGTGCCGGTTTATATTTGGCTGTTGAATTCACTTGTTTGAAACGGGCAGGTGTAAGCAGGGAAGCAATTTCCAGGCTTGCCGTACCCGGGAGGGCATCGTCTCTGTTACATAAGAAAATGATTGATAATCCGGAATCGGGAAAGCGATAATAAGTCGTCCGGTAGCCGGTACTTTGCCCATGGATATGCATCGTTTTCATTCCCGACAAGGTTTCAGCAGTGTTCCAATTAACTGCACCTGCACCATTCCCGTTTGAGTTCATCGTTCCGGAACCGGTTAATATTTTGTGCATGGGCTCTCCGCCTACTTTCTTTGTTTTAAAATTTTCATCCCATTTAGATAAATCGGCGGTGCAGGTAAAAAGCCCGTGATCACCGAAAGCATCGTCATTCACACCAAACATTTCAAAGCTGCCTGAACTCATCCGTTTGTACCCGCAGGCACGGTCTTTGACAACCTGATGACAATCCTCATTAAAAAAAGTATTGGTCATTCCAAGCGGTTCAAAGATGTTGAGTCTGGCAAATTCGGGTAAGGCTTTTGAGCTTACCCTTTTCACCAGTTCTCCAAGAAGAAGATAATCGGAAGCAGACGAAATGTATTCGGTGCCGGGTTTACAGTTGAGACCTTTGGAGGTAAAAACGATGCGAAGTGCAAAGTCGGCATCGTAATAAGCATTGATGTCACTACCGGTAAGGTCCATAAGACCTAAATAGTCCCTTAGGCCACTGGTGTGATTCAACAGGTGTAAAACGCGGAGAGTATCTCCGAAGTCGGGCAGTTCGGGAAGATATTTCCGTAGGTTGTCTTTGAGGTTTAGTTTACCTTCTGCTACCAAAATGGAGATACAAGCGGCGGTAAACTGCTCGGAAAGTGAAAATACAGGGAATACCGATTGGGGAGTAAGGGGAATGTCATAGTCGAGATTGGCCGAGCCATATCCCTTGGCGTAAATGACGTTTCCATCTTTCAATACCGACAGTACACAGCCGGGAGTTTTTTCGCCGGAAAAGCGAGAGAGGATGCTGTCAATGCTTTTTTCCTGGGAAATGTTTATCTGGGCATTCAGGAAGCCAGAGAAGAAGAATACAAAAAATAAAATCCGGAGACTCATAAATCATTCTCTGTTTCCCCTGAGGGAAAGGTGCAAATTTCACCCAATTTACAGATTAATCCGATAACCCTGAAAAGGTTTTCAAACTTACCTTGCTGATTTTGTCTGCCGCACGCGGAAGCGGATGATTCTCGGCAGGTACATGAAGAGATGGAAGAAAGACGGTAAATGTAGTCCCCACACGAAGTTCACTTTCCACGGTTATTTTTCCCTGTAGTTTTTCCACGGCTGTTTTAACAATATATAACCCCAGCCCCGATCCTTTGGAAGACTGTGTCCCCCTGAAAAACATGTTGAATATTTTATCCTGGATTTCGCCCTGTATGCCTACTCCATTGTCTTTCACCTGAATGACCACCCCTTTTACATCTTCCCGTATACCAATCCGGATATAAGATTCCTTTCCATTCTTCCGGTATTTCATTGCATTCATGATCAAATTGGAGAGGATGGGGTAAAGAAAGCGCTTATCCGTTCTAAAGCCTGTAGCCTCAGGAATATCCGTTGTGAATTTGATTCCACTGAACTCCTCCGAGTATTTAATTGCGTTGTGGATTTGACTGACAATAGGCCGGAACTCTATCTCTTCAACTGTCAGTTTATCCTGAGAGATACTTGCCGTGCTCACCAGGTCCTTCAAAAGGTTGGTCATTTTATCCAGGCTTACCTTCACCAGCCCCAGATATTCCTTTACTTCCGTATTTCTGTTTTCCTGTTCAGCCAGGTGAATCAGTCCCATCATGGAGGCAAGCGGAGCACCCAGGTCGTGACTGGCCTTGTATATAAAAGTATTCAGGTCATTCACCTTGTCATTCAGCTGGCGTTCCGCCTTTTTTCTTCTTGAAATATCTGCTACCACACCATCCAGTCGGATGAGTTTGCCATGCTTATCAAGCGAGGGTGTGACCTTTCCTTCTAACCAAATCACTTTCCCGTCCTTTCTTTTAATCCTGTATTCATGATATACTTTTTCCCCGAGGGCGAGGCGCGCCATACTTGCTTCCACGATGGGTTTGTCTTCCGGAAGGATTACCTCAAACCACAGATCAAAGTTTGACCGAAATTCCGCCAGGGAATATCCGTAAATATCTTCCCAGGCCTTGGAGAGAAACTGCCTTCGCCCTTTCTTCACATCCACAGAAAAAAAAGCTTCCCGGATATTGGAAATCAATTTCGTCCGGTCACTCAATGCCTGCTCCAACATAGACTGATACTCTTTCAGCCGGGATATATCCGACTGAACTCCCAACGAACCGATTATCTTCCCTTTTTCATCGCGTACGGGGCTTCCAAGAATGTTCAATAAGATCGCCTTCCCCGATTTGTGTTTTACCTCCAGTTCGTATTCATCTTTCGCTCCTTTCTTGCGCTCATCCCGCTTCACTTTCATTAACTTAATTTGCTTCTTTTTCGTCTTCCCCAGCAATAATTGATTTGCCTTTTTCCCAATCATTTCAGGAGGCTCATAACCCAGTAAAGTCGCAAAATTCGGGTTGACAAATAGTATTGTATCACCCCTGTCAACGAATAAAATCCCAAGATCAATGGCCTCAATGATTGATTTATAGAGCTGGGGTATGGGTAAATCCGGAGAAATTCTTTTCTTGCCTTTCATAATAACTGGCAGGTTGGAACACACGTAATTTTGTGTTATCCTGAGTACTGAAAGTTAGGTGCTTTTAATGAAAACAAGCCAATAAAGAATCAACCTTTCACCTGGCATGCTTACAGATGTAAGATTTTCAGTGAATTTGTAAAAGACAAGAGGAAGAAAAGCTGACAAAAGTCAACACACTCAAAACGTAGCCCCCAGGCCTGCATAAAAACTGCGGCCTGCTGAAGGAATTATTCCCGGGCCGGGATACTCATCGGTACGGAGGGTAAAGTATCCGGAGTCGGCCAGGTTATTGATTCCAAACTTCAGGTGAAATTTTTTCAGTCGAATGGTGAAGGACCAGTCCAGCACTTCGTAAGCAGGAATTGTTCCCACATTCGCATTGACGGAATAAACAGTATTATTGGCATCGGCAAAACAGGAGGAGGTATAGCTGACTTGAAAGGTGGTGGAGCATTTTTTCAGGGAATAAGTAATTCCGGCTCTTTCAATTTCTTTGGGAGCAAACTCTACCCGGTTTCCGTCAAACTGTCCACCCTGGTATTGTGCATCAATATATGCAAAGGAGTTAAAAAGGCTCAATGAACCGTATCGTGCCGGTACTGCCAGCACATGAAAGATGTTTGCTTCCAGATAACTTTCAAGGCCCTGATGAATGCTGTTGGCCACGTTTGTACGGTAAGTGTAAGGAGTTCCGTTAGGGTCGGTGAGGGTGACTATTCCAATCCGGTTATTGTAAGCCATGTAAAAACCACCTACATCAAAGTTCAGGAAATTGCGGTAAGACCCTCTCCATCCCAAATCACTGTTATATCCGCTGGCATCTTTCAGGTTGGGGTCAATGCGGGAAGAAACACCCACAGGAGTTTGGTTGGAATAATCGGTGGGACGGTAAGCTTGTGATATATTGGCATAGATGTTTGTCGTACCCGATGTTTTCAACTGCAATCCTGTTCCAGCCAATGGAATATAGCGATCCTGAGAGCGGGATGTCGTTACGATCGCATTGAGGTCAGGATCGGTAACGTATCCATTTGCCACGGAACGTAGGTATTCATAACGCAGACCCGGAGTAATCGAAAATCGTTCTCCTATATGAAAAGTATTTTCGACAAAGGCCGCAAGGTTGGTGGTTTGAAAACGCAAGTCGTACTGATATGTGCCTCCGTACAGGTTCAGATCAAAATCGCTTCCGGTTGAACCGGGGCCTCCACCCTGCCGGGTCATACTACCCGAGAAAAATCGTATTCCTCCCGCCAGGGTATGTGAAGCGCCGGCCAAACGGTAATTATAAAGCGCCCTTAGTTCGGTGGTAGAACTCACAAAACCTTCTCTTTGTACTTCCCGTTGAACGTAGGTGTGTGTAAGGGGACTGATACTATCCGGCCGTTCAGGGCCTCCGTCTTCATTTTTCCACACCAGGCTTCTTTGACTGATATTCAAAGCCGACTTCAAGGACAGTTGCAGAGCGTCCGAAATTTTCCATGATCCTGTAAGGGCAATAATATTCCATGGACTCGTAAGCCAATTGCGGGAACGGAAGGACTGGCTGCTTCCGGCAGCAAACTGTTCATCACTCAACCCACCCGGCATGTGTATACGGTTCCGAAGAGCAGAATATTCTATGCCCAGGGAGCACACTTTGGAAGGGTTCCATTCCAGCTTTGCAAAGCCCAGAATTTGTTTCAGATCCGAATTCGGCCTCCACCCGTCCATTGTTCTCGCTTGTACGTATGCATAGTAATTCCATTTCTTCACAGTCCCTCCTACTGAATTGAAAGAATTAAACATTCCAAAGCTTCCGCCTGTTTGTTCGGTAGTAAACTCAAAGGCCTTATCCCTGGGTCCGCTTCGGGTGATGTAGTTGATCATGCCACCGAATTGAGGGCCGAACTGAAGGGAGGAAGCCCCGCGAATGATTTCAATCCGTTCAACCGCTTCGAGCGGAGGGAGATAATAGGATTCAGGATAACCGTATAAATCGGCACTGACATTGTAACCGTTTTGCCTGGTATTGGTTTCAATGCTCTGAGTGGGGTTCAGTCCTCTGAAGCCTACGCCATTGGAGGGGAAGCCGCCACCTTCGGTTTCAGAATAATTAGCACCCGGCACACGCCCCAGCACCTGGCGCGGGTTGTTGAGGGCTGTATTGGCATCCATGCTATCGGGCAGGAGGATTTCTGTTTTCTTTCCCGAACAAATAATTCCGTCATGCACTTCACTCAGGTAACCCATACCTCTGGTTACATGCACCCCACTAATCTGTACTTCACCGAGCAAAATCACACCCTGCTCCAAACCCTTCCCGGCACTGTCCTTTACAGTACCGGGAATTACTCCGGATTGTGCTTCCAGATTGTGAAGGCCGAAAAAAAAACAAGCTATAGAGAAGTATACTTTCATTTGCATCAGTTTCTAAATTAATCCGACACAAAGGAAGAGTATAGGTAAGGAAGGAGCAATACCTCAAAAAAGGTATATGGAATAATTCTAAATAAGGAGAGACGGGGACTAAAGCAGGTTAAGCAGGTTTGAAGAGATCGTCATTTTTTCTTTGTTCTGTGAAAACGAAAGGAGCGTATCGTAACCCCATCTTATCTGCCAGATTGGAGGTGCCAAATTGGCTCCTCCACTTCTCAAATTCTTCTTTTGACAGTTCAAACATGAAGTCCTCAGGAAAACGGTCTAGGTTTCTGCTTACCTGCCTTTTTAGTTGTTTTGTTTCTACTCCATAAAGTTTAGCCAAATCCCTATCAAGCATAACTTTATGACCCCTAATAAAATATATTTGATTCATTATGATGTCATCAGGAATCGAAACGGCAATTGCAGTCATCAGCGTTTAACTTTTTTGAGGTGCCAGATCGGCACCTCAAGCGCTAAGTTACAAATTTATCTATTTTTTATATAGTACATCTTTTATGCTTCATTTCAATGCATTGAACTTGCCATTCGGAATCCATAATCATACTGATTCCCTGACCCAGAAGCTTCGTCATTCTTCTCCTTTCTATTCTAGCTGCATCTACGTAGTATAAATTAGAAGCGGCCAAATTAATTTGGCCGCTTCTAATTTTTCTCAGAATAGAAGATGGTTATTTCATCAACGCCATCTTCCCAGACAAGGCTGAGTGACCATCGGAAAGGGAGTAGAAATAAATACCGGGTGCGAGCTGATAATTCCTATTGTCAAACACCACTTTATGGTTTCCGGTTTCCATATTACTCCGGTCGAGCAACTGGGCTACCTCTTTTCCATACATGTCATAGACTTTCATGGAAACAGAAGTCGGCGCGATCAGATTAAAAGCGATGGTGGTTTGTTCACGGAAAGGGTTTGGATAACTCACTTCCAGTTCCAGATTACCATTCTTCTTCAGCTCTTCTATTCCCAGTGTGCTGGCATCAGCTATTGCAGTCCAGATACTCGTAGCAGAATTGTCGTTCCGTGTCCAGATCGGGCGGATCTGATTGTTCTGAGCGGCAATGCCAATATAATCGCCAATGAATACAGTGGAATCACAAATAAAAGGGGTTTGGGACATTTTGTAATTGGTAAAAGTGGCGCCTCCGTCTTTGGACTGGGCCATGTACACTTCTGTTTGTACCTCCAAAGTATCGGTAAAATTTCTCCTGTCATAAAACAACACATAGATGTTGCCGTTACTTTGGTCAACGGTCAGATTTCCAAAAAACTGGTGTGTATTGGTTACGTCTGAATTCACTTTCGCAGGCGTGTTCCAGGTATGACCTCCGTCAGAAGATTTTACAAGAAAGACATCCGTATTGTTTACACCATTGCGCTGGTCGGACCAGACGATGTAAACGTTACCCCGGTAGACGCTGTTGCTCAGATCGCATGCAGTTACGGGATCGGGCCTGACACGGCCAAAAGGAATTCCGGGCACTTTATAATAAAAGGCTCCGGGTACAGTGGAAACAAAGACAGGACTTGACATCCAGGTATTTCCCGTATCACTGGAAGTGTTGAACAGTATACCGCTGGAATCTTCCCAGGCAACATAAATCTGTCCGTTTTGACCCAGGCAAGGGGTTGGATCTACCACATCCTTGTAATTGCAATCCCCTGCGGCCTTATTCATTCTCTTCGGTGAGGACCAGGTAGCGCCTTTATCTCTTGAATGAGAAATAAATACACGGGTACTGTCGGTAGGGCCGGCGGTACAACCGAAGCAATCGTCGTACTGAGTCCAGGTAGTGTAGATAATGTCATTGTGCATGTCGGTGGACACCCAGGGTTTATCCTGGGCTTTATTTAAGTTGGGTACAATCTGGGCACCCACATTCCAGGCTCCGGTGGCGCCTACAGCTTTCTGACAAACCAATCCGTTGGAACCGATGTGAACATAAAAGAAATTGCCCGAACTGTCGCATACCACAACAGGATCTCCCCGTTCGCCCAAAGTAGAAGCAAGCTTGTTTTCACTCCAGGTAAGCCCTCCGTCGGTGGAGGCGTATACCCAGCGAAGATTGGCTCCCACCACCAGTTCATTTGTATTTTGGGGGTTGAAGGCAACAGACACTTCGTTCACTGAACTTGCTGCGCTGCTGGAAAGCTTTATGTTTTGAGGCTGAGCGCTTGCAAGAGCCGAAAGCAGTAACAGGGTAAATAGCGGGAGAGTAAATTTCATTTTCATTCTGTGGCGTTTTTTCTGAATTACGAAGATAATATTCTATTTATAAACTACAACGTGTCCTATTGACCGCACCTTGTGTTTTCCAGTACATATATTGGTATATTCCACTACATATACGTATACATCATTCATAACCGGGTTCCCTTTCAGTGTTCCGTCCCATCCCTTGTTAATGTCAGTGGATTCGAATATCAATTCTCCCCACCGGTCAAATATTTTCATATCAAAGGTGGTAATGTCTGCTCCTTCGGCAGTGAAAATATCATTGAGTCCGTCACCGTTTGGAGTAAATGCATCCGGAATATAAAAGGACGATCCGAACAGTTCTCCCTCAAACACTACTGAATCTTTCAAACGGCAAGCCGGTGTGGAGACAATGACCGAATAGACACCCGGTTGGGAAACCAGGATGCTTTGTGTAGTATCTCCGGTTGACCAATGATAACTTGCATTGGGGGCTTTTCCTGCATCCAGCAAAACAGGATTTTGTGCGGAGCAGAGTGACTGGCCCGGGCCCAGCATATGGGGGTTGATACGTCCCACCAGAATGCTGTCGCTTCTGGAACACCCACCCTTGTTTACCTTCACCCAATAGGTACCGGGATTGGAAACGGTGATCGTTTGCGTGGTGGCCCCGGTGTTCCATTGATAAGTTGATCCTGGATTACCTGCGGAGAGGAACAATCCTGCATTCGGACAAAGAATCGTATCAGCTCCCAGCTCCACTACCGGAGGAGCAACGATGGATACCTTCATGGAGTCGCTTGTCACCGTACATCCACCCTGAACCTTTACCCAATAGATACCTGAAGTGGTTACCGAAATACTTTGGGTAGTCAAACCATTGCTCCAACTGTATATACAGCCGGGATTGCCTGCATCCAGAACCACTGCACCGCCCTGACAAAGAGAAGTATCGTGTCCCAATACCGGTTTGCTCAGGTTATGAATGGTGATGGAATCTGAGGCGGAGCATTTACCGTTGTTCACCTTTACCCAATATGTTCCAATACTGGTCACGTGCAGGGTTTGAGTGGTGTTACCCGTGTTCCAGAGATACTGTGCACCCGGATTTCCGGCATTGAGAATCATGTTCACCAGACCACCGCAGGCGGTGGTGTCGTTGCCCAGTTCCACCACAGGAGGAGGAAGAACACGAACCACCAGATGAGTGGAGTCTGAGATCTTGCAACTGGAAGAATCAATTGCCTTCATGGATACCGTATAGGTACCGGGGTTCAGATATATGTGAGCAGGGGCCTTGCTGGTATCATTGGGACTACCGTCGCCAAAATTCCAGAGGTAGTTATGAGCACCCGTGCTGTTGTTGACAAATTGTACGGCGTTTCCGGCACAGATGGTGTCGGACGGAGCTGCTTTGGCAAGGGCATGCAGGTTAACCAATTCGAAGGCCATTTTGATAACCGCATTGTTGCAGTTGTTGCTGTTATTTGTGGTGGACCAGGCTCCGGGGGTAGTAGGGAATCCAAGACTATTTGCACAACCGGCGCAAACCGCCTGATACATCACTCCGTCCTTGTCGAAACGGCTGGTTCCTCCATCCACATGCTCATCGGTGGGACTCGGGCCTCCGAAATAAGTGGCATACCAAAGGGAGGAGGCGTTTTTCTTCAAAACAAAGAAGTAGAAGTCACAGCCGTCCGTCGTTTTTTGGAAGGCATTGGAAGTGATGGGTAAACCCGTTGTACTTCCGTTATGTCCATCCGGGATACAACTACCACCCCACCCGGAAGTATAGATATTTTCGCAGGTATCCACCATGAAAGCAGCAGGTGAAATATCGGGTGTTCCGATTCCTGTACCAAAAACAGTGGAGTAAACGGTAGTACTTAATGAAGGATTGAGTTTGTGGATAAACTGTCCACTGTTAGGATTGGAATAGACTCCCGCAGATACAGGGTAGCTGGAAGAAGTTTGTCCGTAGAGATAAACATTATCGTTCCTGTCAACCTGTACAAAATAGCTTTGGTCATAACCCGATGTTCCGATGAAGGTAGACTGCATCACGGTAGATCCAGAAGGATCCAGGTGGGTGACAAATCCGTCACTGCTTCCTCCCTGATAAGCCGGATGAATAGCAGAAGGAGTGGAAGGAAAATTGGCGCTTGCTGTACCACCGGTCACATACACACTGCTTCCAACACCCAGCGCAATTCCATAACAGGCATCGTCACCGTTTCCACCCAGGTACGTACTCCAGAGCATATTGGAAAGTGTGTTGTCCATTTTGAAGATGCACCCGTCCTGAGTTCCTCCTCCGAATACCCGCTGATAAGCACCGGGGGTGACCGGGAAATTGGAGCTTTGGGTGGCGGATGCAACATAACAATTGCCGGCATTGTCGGTCAGGACATCGCTCCTTCCATCATCCCCGTAATTGTATTTCAGGGAATTCCATATGCCCCAGTTGGCGGTGATATTTACACCATCATCCCCCCTGCCTCCCACAAACGTAGATCCGATAAGGGCTGTGCCGGCAGGATTGAATTTGGTAACCACAATATCGGCACCTCCTGCTTTGATCTTCTGGAAGGCTGTTGGAGTAACCGGATAATCGGCAGAGTACGTTCGTCCCATCACCACCAGGTTTCCTGCAGGGTCCACGATAATGCTCTGAGGTTGTTCATTGTCGCTTCCACCCAGATAGGTAGAATAGATGAGTGCCGTTCCGGTAGCGTTGTATTTGGTAATGGAAATATCAAACGGGTATTGATTGCCTCCACTGCCTCCTCCTCCGAAGGTAGTTTGAAAGGCGCCAGGGGTAATCGGATAACCAGTGGTGGTGGCAATTCCCGCCGAGTAGACATTGCCGGCAGCATCGAAAGTGGCAGTATAACCCCAGTTATCTGCTGTGGAACCGGTAAAAGTTGAACAGATAAGTGTGGGGTCTATGACCAAGGGCAAATCCGTGCGATAACCTTTGGGCAATTCAAAACATACCGTGTTGGCGCTGAGTATATACCTGCAGGCTACCTGGGATTTTTTTCCATTGATGAGCTGATAAGCATAGGGTTTTTGCTCGGTGATGGAACCCAGGGAAGTCTCCACGCAAAGTGCCCCGTTTTTCAGGTAAACCCTGGTAGCTCCCGAGTAATTTATCCGTATGTCTTCCGGTTTACCTCCCGGTGCTATGGTGTAATCATAGATAAGGTCAAAGTCCGAACTGTAAACATGCATGTCAATTCCCGGGTACAGACCTACGTAGTCAAGTGCAGCAAAGAGTTTGACCCCCGGGGCCCATTTATCGGGGTTGTTTCCGAGAAAATAATTCCTGTATTCCGGAAAGGGAGAAGAGGCTTTTACTTCCACACCAGGGTTGCTGTTCAGAAATTCTGCCTTGAAACAGTGGTAGTGAACAGTACCTGTAAGGTTGCCTCCTTTGGGTCCCAACCAGTGATGGTGCAATCCTCCCACCTCCTCCCCGTTAGTAAAGAGATAGGTAAAGGTGTTTTTTTCGAAGAACAGTTTTTCGTTGTGGAGGAGATCAGCCTTATAAAGAACTATGGGATTGTATTGGTTTTTATTTTCCTCAAAGCGGAGCCCCGAGGAGGGTGACTGGCCGGCAAATGAAACGCCTATTCCGCTTGTAAAGAAGGGAAGTAAAAGCAACCTAATAAGGACTCGAAAGACAGAGGTAGATACTTTCATTTATCTTCCTTATACAACATCTCATAAATGTAGTCAAATTCAGGGGATTATGTGCAAAATTAGCTTATGTTTGTTCATACATTTTAACATTTGAAAATGACCCTGACAAGAATCAAAGCATTACTTGCCTTATCCACGGTTTTCTTCTGTTTTCAGACCCTTCTGGCTCAGTCAGATCTTTGGACCCAAATTCACAACGCCAATTCCGGCCTTCCCAATGACACCATCAATTGGATGACTAAAAGTCCAACCGGAGATTTATGGCTCAGCACAAATGGAGGACTTGCAAAATATACCGGTTCGGCATGGACGGTTTTCAACAAGAGCAATTCGAACATCACTTCCAATTCACCCGGCAAGTCCCATGTAGATTCTCATGGAACAGTATGGTTTCTGGGCAATGGAATTTCCAAATACAACGGAACAACCTTTACCAATTACAATTCCGGCAACTCCACCCTTCCGAATTACAACTTCACAGATTTTGATCTGGATTCAACCGGAAACGTGTGGATGCTTACCGACACCATGGGTTTGGTGAAGTTTGACGGAGTGAATACCACCTTATTCAACAAAGGAAATTCCGTCCTCACCACCAATACCCTGAACGGCATTGCCATTGAAGGAGGAAATGCAGTATGGGTGAGTTCTTTGACAGCAGGCCTTTTCAGTTATACCGGCACCACCTGGAAAAATTACCTGACCTCAAATTCTTCCATCCCTACAAACGCGATTAATTGTCTGACAGTAATCGGCACAAAAAAATGGTTCTTCAGTAGTGTAGTCGGCCCCGCTTTAGTCTCTTTCGACAATACCAATTGGGTTTCCATTCCGCTCCGGTCTACCGAACTATACACCCCTTATTATTTTGCCAAGGATGACAGAGGTGATCTTTGGCTGATGGGGTGGTCAGGCGACAACAGAAACAGCATTATCCGTTATGACGGAACCCGGTTTAAAAATTTTTCCCCCACCCTTCCTGTTTTTGCCACCAAAGCCGTTGCCCTGATTGGGAATACGTTGTATGTGACCTCCAACCACATCGGTATTTTTTCCCTGAATATGACACAGACGTATTGTGCGCCGGGCAGCTCGGTAGCGTATCTAAATTGCAACAATGTTTCTGCTGCGATGGATAATGAAGGAGGTTTGTGGAACGGGAATACGGCCGCCAAAATCAATGACGGTGCCGGATATGAATTTCCGAAAGGAAGTTCCATCTATTCCATTTTCGGTGGAGGAATCTGGATAGCCGGTATGAGTGACAAGGGTGTGCTGAAGGGAGCAGTCAACATGTACCACCAGGTCAATGATTTTTATCCGGGTCCTCTGGATCATTTTCCGGTGAATGATACTTTGTTTTGCAACGGTGGTTTTGACCGGATCTGGCAAATTAACAAAACCACGATTGACTCCTTCAAATCGGGGTTGTTTACGACTATTCCCCAAACCATTCTGGAGTGGCCGGCCAAAGGAAATCCAAATCTGAATTTTCTACCCAACCGGGATCTGGCTCCTTTTGCCGATGTAAACAAGGATTATAAATACAATCCTGCTGACGGAGATTACCCGCTCGTCAAAGGAGATCAGGCACTTTGGTGGATGGTGAACGATGCAAACGTGCATGAATCCAATTTTAATCCGATTGGAATTGAACTCCAATACATGGCTTATGCTTTTAAGACAACGAGCGGATTAAACAACGCTACCTTTTACGAGGTGAAGATGAACAACCGTTCCGATTCCATTCTGAAACATGTAAACCTCACCGTATTTATAGACCCGGACCTGGGAAACTATAAGGATGATTTTATCGGAACCGATTCCACCCGAAATATGGGTATCTGTTATAACTCCAACCCTTTCGATTCCACGTTGGCGAATGTAAATGGAGTGGTTTCAAATGGATATGGAAACCACATTCCAATGGTGGGCGTGAATATGCTTCAAGGTCCCAAAGATGAATTCCGGGAACCGGTGAAGATCAAAAACCTGTTTTCTTTCAATAACCTTCAGAATGACTGGAGCGGAAACCCGATGATAGCATCGGACTATTGGGAATACATGAATACGAAATGGAGGGACTCCACCCACCTTGTTTACGGACACAACGGACATGTGAGCGGAGGAGGAACCAAGCCTTGCAGTTATATTTATCCATCCGATCCTTCGGATGCTTCCGGTTGGTCGGAATGTACGGCCGGTTCGGCACACTCTGACAGACGCATGATCATTACTTATGGGGAATTTAATCTTGTTCCGAATCAAACCAACTGCTTCACGTTTTCCGCAATCAGCGTACCAAACGTGGGTGGAGGCTGCCCCAGCTTCGCACCCATTCAGGTTAGCGCTGACAGCGTAAAAAAGCATTTCGATACAACACTTTGCAAAGGGTTTGGCATTCAAATCACGTCCCAGGCCAATTCCATGTGTGGGCTTCATACCGGAAGTGCCAATGTCTTTGCCTCAGGGGGCAGTCAGCCTTACTTTTATAAATGGACCAACGGAAGCACCACTCCCATTGCCGACAGCTTGCCTTCGGGCCAGTACGTGATAACGGTTACGGATGTAAATGAATGCAGTAGTTTCTTAACCGTAAACATCAGCGATGGAAACGGACCAACTCTGGTTCCTTCGGTTGTGAATGCACACTGTAAGGGATCGGCTAACGGACAGGCCAGTGTGTCTGTTTCCGGAGGAACAGCTCCCTATACCTATTCCTGGTCAAACAATTCTAAAACCGCCACAGCTTCCGGCTTACCGGCGGGTCCTGTGGATTTTAACGTCACGGATAAAAACGGATGTTCTGCAAACACCACCTTTATTATCTCCGAACCATCTGCGCTTAGTATTCTGCCGGTGGTGACCGCATCCACATGCAGCCAGCAAACCGGCTCCATCGTTCTCACTCCGGGAGGAGGAACTCCCGGTTATATCTATAGCTGGTCAAACAACGCCACCACCAAAGATCTGAACGCAATCCCCGCCGGAGTTTATAAACTCGTTTTGACGGATGCAAACGCGTGCAGGGACTCTCTCTCCGTTCCGGTCAACGATGCCTCAGGCCCTGTTGTCACACTGGCCGGCAGTACACCGGCAAGTTGCGCGAGTCATCAGCCGGGGACTATTTCCGTTAATATAAGCGGGGGAACACCCGGATATAAGTATTCCTGGTCTAACGGAGCAACGGTGAAAAACCTGACAGGTATAGCTGCCGGAGAATACCGGTTGACCGTTACAGATACCAATCATTGTGTTGCCGGGTTTGTAAGCAAGGTATTATCCACTCCCCCATCCGGAAATTCCGTTTGCATGGTTTCGGTAGATACCTCCAACAACAGAAACATCATCGGGTGGGAAAAAGGATCGACATTGGGCATTGATCACTTTACCATTTACCGGGAATCCAGTGCTCCCAATATTTATTATCCCATTACAACTGTTCCGGCAGGAGCGCTCAGTGAGTATGAAGACTCTACGGCTGACGCAGGTGTCAAATCCTGGAGGTATAAATTATCCGTGGTGGATTCCTGCGGTAATGAATCTGTTTTAAGTTCTCCTCAAAAAACCATCCACCTCACACAAAGCAAGGTTACGAACGGGATACTTTGTTCCTGGGATCATTACGAAGGCTTTGCTTTCAACAAGTATTATGTCTACCGTCAGGTGGGTGCCGGCCCCTGGCAGCTGATTGATACCATTGCGAGCAATTATACCTACTATACGGATTATACAGCACCTACAAGCGGGCAGGTTACTTACAACATTGAAGTCCTCCCTCCCCGCCCCTGCAATTTCACGAGGAGTACCATCAATACATCCAAATCCAATATTAAACGTCCTCCTGTTATTTTCATTACCGGCATGGGGTTGACGGAAGCTGAAAAACAACTGCGCCTCTATCCAAACCCGGCGAATAGCCAGGTAACTTTGGTTTACTCTCTTTCATTTCACGCCACCCGGATTGGAATTTACAATTCCCTTGGTCAGCAGGTGATGTCAGAACAAATCGGAGAATCACGGACTTCAGGCATGCAAAGTAAAATCCTGAATATTGAGCACTTGTCTCCGGGTGTTTATATCGTCTGTTTGCAGGGAGATGAGACTAATGTGTTCAGAAGGCTGGTGGTTAGCGGGGGAAGGTAGTCAGGGAATACGGAAATCAATCAATATTCTTTTCTAAGCCTAGAACTGAAAGCGCGCCCGAATCTACCCTTAAGGAAAGCGTTTCAGCAGACCTAATCGTATATTCTTTCTGCGAACTTGAAAGATATGTGGGTTTACTCCAATTTGTTTGATTGTCAGATTCAGTTCTGCCAAAAAGCGATCACCTAATCCTTCCTTTTGGGAGTTGTACCATTCATAAGTCTCTGCTGTGTCTTCCCTCGCCTGTTCTTTAAAGAAAATCTCAAAAGTCATTTTTTTGAACGGCTTTTTGCATAGGTTTTTACTTCCTCCCAGTTATAGCTTTTGGTTTTACCCGCTTTGTGAAGTTTCTGGGCAAGTTCCACTTCCTTCCATTCCTGAGGGCTAAGGTCAAATTGATTCTTTTTCTCATTGACAATTGTGTAAACTGCCTGCAAGAAGGTTTTATCATCAATATTATCGATGGCTTTGTGGAGTTCTTTTTTCAGGGCGGTAGCTGTCATGGCTTGCTGATATTAATATTCTTTCAAAGTTAATGATTAAAATGTTTTCCTGGACTTTCCTCCTCTATCCACAATCCCCTGTTTAAAACCTCTGAACCAGTGCTATCAAATCAGCTCAGGCCTTCCCTACATTTGGTTTATGATAAACTCCAAAGACATCAACATCTTTATCCTCCTGCTGGTGGGATTTCCGTTTCTGACCCTGTTTGTAGCCGAATCCCAGATCCAGCCGAGTGACCCCAATGCTTATCTCCTCCTGTTTGTTCCCCTTATCCCCGGCCTTCCATTCTGTTGGAACCTTTACCGCCGGTACCGCAAGATGTCGGCTTATGTTCAGCAGGCATTTGAAGAGCAGGGCTTGTACATTCAAAAGGAAAGACCCCTGAGTTTCTGGGAGTCTTATGAGCATGTCATGCAACGGGGAAGCAAACCCGTTTACTGGCCTTTGAAAGTTTATTTTAAACGCCTGGAATATAAGACAAGGTTTCATCGTGTGTTTACTGTTCTCGATGCCGATTATAAAAGATGGGAGGTGGATACGATCGTTACCTTTTCGTGGAAGAATGAGGCGGCTGTGGAGGTGAAGGAGAGAAAAGCGCTTTCATAGTCCCCTTTCAACTCTTCCCTGCTGCGCGCGAGCCTGCCACTCAGATCTTTATCCTTTAGGGCTTCACTCTTCCCACAACCCCACGCTTCGTTCAGGATGACCCAATCATGATGGTCATCATATTTCCGTTCAAAATCTTTTAAGTATCTTCGCCCCGAATTTGGTTTGTCCTACTCCCATAAAGAGGAAGACGATTAAAAGGGAATCCTGTCGAAATCAGGAACAGTTCCCGCTGCTGTAAGCTCTATCATACTTTTTGAAAATCATGCCACTGGGACGCCTCAAGCGCCACGGGAAGGCTTCAAAAGGAGAGTAAGTCAGAAGACCTGCCAGGTTCACCAATTCAAGCTTCGGGTAAAAAGCTAAGAATGGATGAAGAGCCTCTGTTTTTCTTCCTTCCTTTTTCTTTTTACTCCTTTATTCATCATTTAAAATCATTTTTAAAATGAAAAAGGAGAAAACATTCTCAACTCAAGTCCTGGCATTCTGCCTGGCGGCATTCATCCCCATAAGCGGCATTCATGCCCAGGAGAAGGTGGATACAAACAAAGTGCATGAAATCAGGGAAGTGGTTATCTCCTCTTCCCGCACCGAACGCGACCCTGATAAAGTAGGCAGAAGCATTACGGTTATTTCCAATGAGCAGATCAAAGTGTCCGGGGCCAATACCCTGGCGGAAGTTCTGTCACAGCAGGAAGGAATTTACATTGTAGGTACCGGACAAACTCCCGGTCAGCTTCAAAACCTCTTCATGCGTGGAGCCAATGGAAACCAGACGGCCGTGATGATAGATGGTATTCGCATCACCGATCCTTCCACGGCCGACAATGCCATAGACCTTTCTGAAATTTCTCTTTCCAATATAGAACGGATAGAAATTGTCCGCGGGGCCCAAAGCTCCCTGTACGGTTCTTCCGCCATAGGAGGGGTCATCAACATCATCACCAAAAAGGGAATGACTCCCGGAGTACATGTGGATGCGAATGTCATGGGCGGAACATTCGGACCCAAGGCTTCTGTCTTTACCGAAAATCTGTTTCTCAATTATTCCCATAAAAGCGGTTTCTATGTAAACGGTGAAATTTTTCACAACCACACCAACGGTCTGGACGCCACCGTAGACACCATTACCGACAACATGAAGGCATATGGATCAACCTTATACAATCACCAGCATCGGGGCAGGAACGATTTCAATAAAACAGATGCGATGGCAAAGCTCGGTTATCATACCTCCAAAGCCGATATCTTCGCCTCTTATAAAAGGGAGGATCAGAGCACCAATATTGATCAGGGAGCATTTACGGATGACAGGGCTTATAATATTGGTTTCGGCCGCAACCTCTTCACCTGCGGTGCAGCCTACACCTTCAACAATCATTTTGACGTGAGTTATCTGGGAGGGATGACTGACCTGAAACGTTTGGCGGTGGATGATTCTTCTGTGGTGGATTCAAGCGGGGCTTATAACCATAATTATTTCAAAGGAACGTTCAGGGGCAGCACTATCACCAATGAGTTACAGGCACACTATCACACCAAAGGACTGAGTGTTGTGGCCGGAGGATGTGCTTTCAATGAGAAGATGTCAGCCAGCACTTATTATTTCAGTTCTTCTTTCGGAAGATACGAGACCCGCCAGAACCTCGACTCGCTTCATATTTCCGTAACCACTATCAGTGAATTTGTTCATGCCGATCTGGATGGAAGTATGTTTTATGACAAACTGAGTATCCTGGCATTGAGCCTGGGTGCACGCAACACCCAGCATCAGCTCTTCGGCAATAATTTTACCTATGACATCAATCCATCCTTGAAGATTCCGGGCAATGGACTCTTGTTTGCATCCTGGTCCACTGGTTTCAATGCTCCATCCCTTTATCAGCTCTACGCTCCGGATCAGTACCTCCCTGGCGGGATCACCAGAGGAAATCCCAATCTTAAACCCGAAACTTCCAAATCCATGGAATTCGGTTTCAAACAAAGAGTGAATGAGGATGTCAGCTTCCACTTCTCTTATTTCAAAACCGTGGTGGATAACAGCATAGACTATGTTTACCTCTGGAGCAAAAACAAACCCGCCGACTCCCTTACCTTTAATGATTACCTGGGTGACACCTATGTGAACATCGGAAGGCAGACCAATCAGGGTTTTGAATTCGGGATTAACACACGCCTTACAAGCAGGATTTTTATCAGCGGCAACGTTAGTCTCATCAACGGTAAGCTGGAATATGATCCCGCCATTATCAGCACACAGCATACCCAGGGCAACCAGGTGCAGCTCTTTGCCAACGGCGCTTTTTTGAATAGTAAGGTGGAAAGTTACGGGCTGGTCAGACGTCCTTCCACCGCCAATATCAGTCTTACCTATAAACCCATCAAAGCCTTGTCTGTCAGAGTTGCTCTGCGTTATGCAGGACCGCGGACAGACGTATACTACAACTCCACACTGGGACCAAACGGGGCTCAGGCTACCAAGGAAATGGGAGATTATACCCTGGTTGACCTTTCCCTGAGATATAGTATCTTTAAGGCTCTGAATGCCGGAATAAGGGTGGAAAATTTGTTTGACGAAAAATATTACGAAATTTACGGCTATACCACTCGTGGGAGGAGCGTTTACCTTTCTCTGAACTATTCATTTTAACCTATAACGATAAATCAATAAGCTTATGAAAAATAAAAACACCTTGCGTTTTGGAGTACTGGCCGGAATCATCGGCCTTGCCACACTCACCCGTGTTATACTGCCCCCGGTTCTGGGCCATCCTTCCAACTTCGCACCCATTGGCGCCTTGGCGCTTTTCAGCGGTTGTTATTTTAATTCCCGCTTCCTGAAATTCTTCGTGCCACTCTTCGCCTTATGGTTCGGTGATCTTTTTGTGGACTACCTGGCCACCGGTAAGTTCATGCTCTTCTATCAAGGATTCTACTGGCAGTATGCCTGCTATGTGATCTTCGCATTTATGGGAATGGCATTGACCAATAAGGTTAAGCCTTTGAATGTGGTTGGCTCCAGCCTGGTGGCTTCCACCCTCTTCTTTCTCATCACCAATTTCGGTGTTTGGGCAGGGGGAATGATTGGCTATCCTCATACCCTTGCCGGACTATCTACCTGCTACATTGCAGCCGTTCCGTTTTTTGGAAACACGCTTGCGGGAGACCTGTTCTACTCCGCTGCCATGTTCGGCCTTTTTGAACTGGCTCAGCGCAGATTCACCTCCCTTTCACTCAAGCCGGTGAAGGCATAGGAGTCATGTCTGAAGCGCATACTGTTGCCAAGGGAGGGGTCTCCATTGAAAGGCGTAAATCCTGTGAGCGCTGCTCTTCTGAATTTTCTTGTTTTACAAGCGATTGCTGGTGCAATGAGCTTCCTAATATTATGCCTTTGGATGAAAAAAGGGGCTGCCTGTGTCCTGTCTGCCTGGAAGAGGTGATCTCTCAAAAATTTCAGGAACGCAATACAAACTTATGATCTGGTACATTACAGGAGGAGAGCGGTCGGGCAAGAGTGCTTATGCACAGAAGCTGGCACTGGAACATAGTCCATCGCCTGTTTATGTAGCTACTTCCCGCATCTGGGATGAAGATTTCAAAAGCCGTGTACAACGCCATATCAGCGACCGGGATGAGAGGTGGACAACCATCGAGGAAGAAAAGCACATCAGCAAGCTGAACCTGAAGGGCAAGGTGGTGGTAATGGATTGCGTGACCCTCTGGCTCACGAATTTTTATACCGACACCAAATACGATCATTTACAATCACTGAAACTGGCCAAGGAAGAATTCGACCAACTTGTCAAGGAAGACTTTACCCTCATCATCATTTCGAATGAATTAGGTATGGGATTGCATGCAGAAACCGAAATCGGAAGAAAGTTTACAGAGCTTCAGGGTTGGATGAATCAGCATATTGCCGCCCGCGCCGACAGGGCGGTGTTTATGGTTTCGGGATTGCCCATTACGATCAAATAAGAAAATGCAGAAAGAGAAAGCCATATTTTGCTGGAGCGGAGGAAAAGATTCAGCCCTTTGCCTGTATGAAGTGCTCAAAGAAGGAAAGTACGAAGTGAAATACCTCCTGACCACCCTGAATGAAAACTTTAAACGCATCAGCATGCATGGGGTGAGAGAAGAGCTTTTGGAAAAACAAGCTCAGGCCATAGGAATTCCACTGATGAAGATGTATGTGAAAGAAGGAAGTAACGATGAATATGAACGGAACATGGAATCCTTTCTTCTTCAGGCAAAAGGGGAAGGAATAGGGAATGTCATCTTCGGCGATATCTTCCTGGAAGACCTGAGGGTGTATCGGGAGAAGAATATGGAAAAGGTAGGGATGAAAGCCATCTTCCCACTTTGGAAAAAGAGCACGACTGAACTGATTCAGCGTTTCCTTGCGTTAGACTTTCATACCGTGACCTGTTGCGTGAACGATGCTTACCTGGGTATAGATGAGGTAGGAACGGAAATCGATGCCCGGTTTGTAAGCTCCCTTCCGGCCAACGTAGACCCTTGCGGAGAGAACGGGGAGTTTCATTCCTTCTGTTATGCAGGGCCAATTTTTAAGGAGCAAGTCGGTTTTACGATAGGAGAGAAAATATACAAACCGCTTGAATTGAAAAAGGTGGAGTCGGTTTGTCCTTCGGAAAACCCTTCGGCCCCGCCGAGGCCTGTGACGAAAGGATTTTGGTATTGTGATTTAATTCCGGATTAACAGGTGACGTACCTTGCATGATGGAACGCTGATTTTTATGATTGATTCTGATAAAAAATGATTTAATGCGTTCGTTCTGTAATCATAACAAATCATAAATCATCCTGATAATCGGCGTTCCATCACACATTGGTTTTCAATTTGCTCAACTAATTTTTCAGATCATTTAATATGGATCAGCGACTATTCGGAGCAGAAGAAGTAAAAATTCTGGAAGACATTATTCTCCACCGCAGAGATGTTCGTGGGAACAGGTTTTTGAATACCCCTGTTCCGGATGACGTGCTGGAAAAGATTTTGCTCGCTGCCTTAAACGGTCCCTCTGTTGGCTTCTCCCAACCCTGGGAGTTTGTGGTGATCAAAGAAGCTGCAACCCGAAAAATCATTCGTGACAGTTTCGATTCTGAAAACACCCGGGCCACTCCACTCTTTGATGAGGAGAAGTCGAAAAAGTATGCCGGCATGAAACTGGAAGGTATTTTGGAATCGCCCCTGAACCTGGCCGTGTTTTACAAGCCCTCCAAGGGGGTGGTGCTGGGACAAACCAGCATGAAGGAAGTAGGGCTATACAGCGTGGTATGCGCCATACAAAATATGTGGCTTATGGCCCGAGCCCTGAATGTTGGGATAGGATGGGTAAGCATACTGGATCCTGAAAAAGTAAAACGCATCCTTTCGGCCCCTGCCGAAAACCAACTGGTAGCCTACCTCTGCCTGGGTTATGTAACCGAGTTTCTTGACAAGCCTGAGCTGGAAATACTGGAATGGGACAAAAAGAAGATATTAAGTAACGTGATGATCAAAGAGAAATATGAATCCGGTAAAGAGAAAATCTTTTGCGTTCAGCCTGTATCCCGTGCACTGGCCCCTGCCCTGCAGCACAAGATAGACTTTAAGACAAAGCCACTGGGTGCCCTGGGCAAACTGGAACAGCTTGCCCTTCAGATAGGTCTTATCCAGAACACGCTTCAGCCTGTACTCAAAAAACCGGTGCTGGTGGTATTCGCCGGCGACCATGGAATTGTAGCAGAAGGAGTGAGCGCCTATCCCCAGGAAGTAACTTACCAGATGGTCATGAATTTCCTGGGAGGGGGCGCAGCCATCAATGTATTCTGCCGGCAGAATGGAATTGATTTCAATATTGTGGATGCCGGAGTGAACTATGATTTCCCGAACGGATTGGCAGGCCTTACCCGTTATAAGATAGGTCGTGGGACCCGAAACTTCCTCCACGAAGCAGCCATGACAATGGAGGAGGCCCGGGAAGCTCTGCAATGCGGCGCAAGGATTGTGACGGAACTGAATACACAAGGTTCCAATATCATCGGATTCGGTGAAATGGGAATTGGCAACACCACTTCAGCCAGTGCACTGATGAGTTTGATTTGTAAAATTCCTCCTGCCGAATGTGTAGGAAACGGAACAGGCGTGACCGGCGACGGATTAAAGAAAAAAATAAGCGTGCTGGAGAAGGCTATTGCCAAACACGGCCGTCCGGAGGATACGCTGACAATACTTTCCACCTTCGGCGGATTTGAAATTGCCCAGATGTGTGGAGCCATGCTAAGGGCTGCGGAACTGGGAATGATTATCCTGGTCGACGGCTTTATAAGTACTTCCGCTTTTCTCGTGGCCCATGCCTTGCAACCTGCGGTAAAAGACTATGCCGTATTCTGCCATCAGAGCGGGGAACAAGGACACAAACGCATGCTTGAATATTTGAAAGTAACGCCTCTCCTGAATCTGGACATGCGCCTGGGCGAAGGCACAGGGGCCGCCATTAGTTATCCCATGGTTAAATCGGCCGTGGCTTTTCTGAACGAGATGTCCAGTTTCGAAAACGCAGGAGTATCTAACAAGGAATGAAAAAGGAAATACGCATCTTCTTTACAGCCCTGATGTTCTATACCCGGATACCCTGCCCGAAGTGGGTGGACCATTCGGAAGAATATCTGAATAAGTCATCCCGGTATTTCCCTCTCATCGGCATACTGGTCGGGAGTATTTCTGCCCTGGTCTTCTGGATGGCACACCTGCTCCTCTCCCCTGCCGTTTCTGTAATTCTGGCAATACTCTCCGGTGTTTTGGTTACCGGCGCTTTTCATGAAGACGGGCTGGCCGATGTCTGTGATGGTTTCGGAGGTGGGTGGACGAAGGAGAAGATACTCCTGATCATGAAAGACAGTCGTATCGGAGCCTATGGAGCCATCGGCCTGATTCTTCTCTTCAGTCTCAAATTCTCCCTGCTGGTCACAGTCCCTGCTTATCAGGTTCCCTTTCTTTTGATTTCTGCTCATTCCATTAGTCGTTTTACGGCAATCAGTTTTATCTTTACACATGCCTATGCCCGGGAAGATGAAACCAGTAAAACCAAACCCGTGGCCAAAAGGCCCCCGCTCTACAACTTTGTCATAGCAGCGTTCTTTGGCCTTGCCCCCCTGCTCCTGTTTTGTACTCCCTGGGTCTTCTTGCTTCTGATCCCGCTGGTCTTACTGAAAATCTACCTGGGCTGGTATTTTAAAAAATGGATAGGGGGCTATACGGGCGACTGCCTGGGCGCCACCCAGCAGATTGCGGAAGTACTCTTCTACCTTACCTTTGTGATTTTAATCCAGTGCCCTCTATGGAAGTTTATCTGATCCGTCATACCTCCCCTGCAATAGACAAAGGAATCTGTTATGGTCAGAGCGATATTCCCGTGGCGGAATCGTTTATGGAAGAAGCCGCCAGACTGAAACTGCACCTCCCTGCGGGGTTCAACCGGATTTATTCCAGTCCCCTTAAACGTTGCAGTGAGCTGGCCGCGCTACTCTCTTCCAACTCCTCCATTGTCACCGACCACCGTTTGAAAGAATTGAACTTCGGAACCTGGGAAGGAAAGCGCTGGGATGAAATTGCCGGCGAAGAACTGGATGTATGGATGAAGGATTTTGTAAATGTGCCTGCACCCGGAGGAGAGAATTTTGAGATGCTCTTTAACCGTACAAAACAGTTCTATGAGGAGCTCTCCCGGCTGGACTTCAAACAAGTTGGCATCGTCTGCCATGCCGGGGTGGTACGTGCTTTTCTGGCACTTGTACTGGAGATGCCTTTGCGTAATGCCTTTAAGATTCCGGTGAGTTATGCTTCTGTGACCAAGCTGAATCTGAATAAGGAGACTTGCTATTGCAGTTTGGAGTATTTGAACAGGGTGTAATATACTTAGCGCTCGTAAGATTAAAGATGTCTTTTGTATCCACGCCGATTCACCCCAAATCCTTAACTTTGTCCCCATACAATTTCTTACATGAATTTCAATCTCATTATCCTCTCCATTCCTCTGTATTTTCTGCTCATAGGGCTGGAGGTTCTGATAGACAAACTGAATCACCGGAGCAATTATCGTTTTAACGACGCCATCACCAATATCAGTTGCGGGATGGGGGAGCAGGTTACGGGAGTGTTCTTTAAGCTCTTTATTGTCGGCCTTTATTCTTACCTCTATGCACAGTATGCCTTTTTTCATATTCCGCTTACCTGGTACAGTTGGCTCATTCTTTTTCTGAGTGTGGATTTTTTCTATTACTGGTTTCATCGCTACAGTCACGTCATCAATTTATTCTGGGGAGGACATGTGGTTCATCACCAGAGCGAAGAGTACAACCTTTCGGTGGCCCTTCGTCAGGGGTGGTTTCAAAAGTTTTTCTCTTTTGGTTTTTACCTTCCCCTGGCTCTGGTAGGTTTTTCTCCGGTTCAGTTTCTCACGGTATCTTCCCTTGTCACCTTATATCAGTTCTGGATTCACACCCGGAGCATTGGCAAGCTGGGTGTTTTTGAATATGTTTTCAATACCCCTTCCCATCACCGGGTTCACCATGGAGTGAATCCCAAGTACATTGACAAAAACCATGCAGGCACGCTTATTATCTGGGACAGGATGTTCGGTACCTTTCAGGAAGAAGAAGAAGAGCCCCGTTACGGGATCACTCAGCCGGTAAATACCTGGGATCCGGTAGAAGCCAATCTTCAGCACTGGAAAGGCATGTACAGGGGATTGCAAAAGATGAAGGGGGGAAAGGACAAGCTTCGCTATTTGTTTATGCCACCCGGATGGAAACCGGCATACGTGACCGAAGGAGGGAAAGACTTTGATCCGGTGAACTATAAAAAGTTTGACACACAGGTTCCTGTGTCGGTGAACTATTATGTACTGTTCCAATACGCAGTAACCCTTGCCGGTGCCACCTTTTTCCTGTTTTCCAATAACCTGAGCATTCCCGACAAACTCATTGCCTGTGGTTTGGTGATTATCAGCATCGTAAACTTCAGCAATCTTTTCGAATCCAAGAACTATGCCGTGGGAATAGAGACAGGCAGAATTGCGCTGACCCTCGCTTGTCTCGTGGGCTGGTATCAGGTAAGGTCTCCTTTGTTTATTGGCGGTTATGTTTTATGGCTTGGAATTTCGGGGTGCTGGTTGTATTTCCTGAGAACCCGGTTGCGATGAAGAAACTGTTCCCCGATAATTTTCTTTTCCTCTATCTGGCAATCGTAGCCGGAGATTTGCTGGGTGATGTTTGCGGAAGCTTTATCCTCAACCTGGTTTTTAAACCCCTGATCGTTTCCAGCCTCCTTGTTTATCTGATCACCCGCAAAAGACCCGGACGAAGGGGGTTTCCGTATGCGATGGCAGGCTTGTTTTTTTCCTGGACAGGCGATTGCCTGCTGATATTCCAAAGCAGGAATGTTCTTTTCTTTATCCTGGGGCTGTTGGCATTTCTGGTGGCGCATATTTTCTACATTGTTTATTACATCCGTTCTGCAGAACTGAAGCGGGAGCATAAATTTCGCGCCCAGCCTGTTTTTATCCTTCTCTTTTTATGCTATGGGCTTGGATTCGGCTGGTTGCTCAACAGCCATCTGGGAGCTTTAAAAATTCCTGTATTTGCGTATGCCGGAGTATTGATATTCATGAATATTTTTGCCCTGGGCCGTTATGGAAAGGTTGATCGTACAGGCTTTCAGCTGGTGATGGCCGGAGCCCTGCTGTTTGCTGTTTCCGACGGACTGCTGGCCATCAATAAATTCGTTACTTTACTGCCAATGGCTGGAGTAGCAATCATGTCAACCTATGCCGCGGCCCAGTACCTCATTGCAAAAAGCATCTTTACACCTGACATTTCCAATGATTAACTCCGTGATGGAAAAACCTACCGTTGAAACAACACACCTGAATGTCCGGAGAGTATATGCTCTTCAGAAGGCTAACCGACTGGCGGTAAGGATGACTACTGCCAAACAACGCAAGAGCAAACTACGCAGGCTGAACGAGGTTATCAATGCCAGGAAACAGGACATTCTTTCTGCGCTGAAATCTGATCTTCGCAAACCTGAATTTGAATCGGCCGTATTTGAAATTCACGTGGTCCAGGCGGAGATAGATTTTGCGATTGACAATTTGTCCGACTGGCTGTCTCCTCATCCCGTATCGGCGAATCTCGTCAACCTTACCACACGCAACCGGATTATCTATGAGCCTAAGGGCGTTTGCCTTATCATCTCTCCCTGGAATTATCCTTTTCAGCTTTTGATGTCACCTCTGGTATCAGCCATTGCGGCCGGCAATTGTTGCATGCTCAAACCTTCCGAACTGGCTCCTGCCACCAGCTGTGTACTGTCAACGATTATCCGGGAAGTTTTTAATGAAAATGAAGTTGCCTTGTTTGAAGGGGATGCGGCCCTTGCAACAAGTCTGCTAAGTCTGCCTTTTGATCACATCTTCTTTACCGGCAGCACCCCCATTGGCAAGGTGGTGATGCAGGCGGCGGCACAGCACCTCACTTCCGTTACGCTGGAGCTTGGAGGGAAGTCGCCCGCTATTATTGACCAGCAGGTCAACTTAAAAAAAGCGGCTGAAAAAATAGCCTGGGGCAAATGGGCCAATGCCGGGCAAACCTGCATTGCTCCCGATTATGTATTTGTTCACGAAACGCAACAGGCAGCGTTCATCGCCCTTTTGAAAGCAAGTACAGAGAAGTTGTATTTCCAACAAGGCAGGCTTAATACAGGTGACTACGGGAAGATTATTTCTCCCCGGCATTTTACCCGTTTAAAAAACCTTTGGGAAGATGCCCTTTCCAAAGGAGCCAAAGCGGAAATGGGAGGAGTGTTTACCGATACCGATTCAACCATTTCCCCATCCATCCTGACACAGGTAGACCCTACAAGTCAAATCATGCAGGAGGAAATTTTCGGGCCCATACTTCCTGTACTAACTTACAAAGACCTTTCGGAAACTCTTGACTACATTCGTTCTCACGACAAGCCTCTGGCCTTGTATATCTTCAGCAAACGGAACAGGGTGATACAATCCATCCTGGACCAGACCACTTCCGGAGGAACCTGTGTGAATGACGTGCTCATCCACCTCAGCAATCCTTATCTTCCTTTCGGAGGCATTGGCAGCAGCGGAACAGGAGGGTCTCATGGGTTCTTTGGATTCCGGGCCTTTTCCCATGAACGGGGGGTGATGTACCAGAACCGTTGGTTCGATATAGGGAAGATTGTTTATCCTCCATATAAAGGGAAGGGGATTATCGGGAAAATTTTGAGGCGGTTGATGTAATGCCCATTTCGTGCCGTGAAAGGCATACCGGAAATATTCAACGAACGTAATTTTACCACTGAGGCACTAAGGACACTAAGAAACACTAAGAAGCAATGCCTTAGTGAACCTAAGTGCCCTTAGTGTCTTAGTGGTTTAATACGTATGCTCATCTGGAGAAGTCGGTTTTAGGGACTCCATCATCACTTCGGCGCCCACTTGGAGCATTTGCAGCAGTTTTCTTTTTTGTTGCCAAAGCCGCAATCGTTACAGAGCTTGGCAGGGACACCGTTGTTGGCCACCCACTTCCCGCATTTCACGCAGTTGTTTTCTTTCGAGCCGAAACCGCAGTCGCTGCAAAGGCGGGCCGGGACACCGTTGTTCGCCACCCACTTTCCGCATTTCACGCAGTTCTCTTTTTTGTTGCCGAAACCGCAATCGTTACAGAGCTGGGCCTTGAAACATTGAACAACTGCCACGTCCTTGCTGGAATGGGGAACAGGTGTTGTTTTAAAAGCGTGCGCCGGATTGTATAAAGGCATCACCAGAATACAAGTTGCCAGGAGAAACAAGTGGATTGTTTTCATAAGGGAGGATTTTGGATGAAAGTAAGTTGAGGTTTGGAGTGCATTAAATGTACAACTTTTTTGGAGAAACGGACTTTCTCAACCGCCAATCCTGCACTCAGATAAGGTATGTTCAAGCGACGTCAGTTGTAGTTTTCTGGTAGCTTCATCCCACCCCAACGTCTCTCCCATGTATTCATTCAGAGAAATTTTCCACTGCTCCACCTGCCCCGAATGAAAGTAAGCCATCGAGGTTCTTCGTACCAGAAAGTCGCACAGGTTACAGCACATCTCTTCTTCAATGGAGTAATGCAATGCCGCGCGAAGCAGGAGGGGCAAGGGGTGTTCTTCACTCAGCCTGAGCGCTTCCGCCCTGTCGAGCAAGGCGGGGGTATTGGAACCGTACCGCTTGACGAGGCTTTGAACCTTTTCCTGATCGAGGTCCAGATCCCGATAATTATCCGCCTGGATTTTAGCAAACCCGTTAAAATCCTCCATATCCCTGAACTTGCCTCCGGACAGTGGAATGTGTTCCGTGAAGCATTTGGGATAAGTCTTTGAATGTTCTTTCAGGAGTCTCTCTCCTACACGGTTCACTACTCTTTCCGACATTTTACGGTATCCGGTAAGCTTTCCTCCGGCAATGGTTATCAAACCCGACTCAGATTCAAACAGTTCATCTTTTCTGGAAACTTCCGAAGGCCCTTTTCCCGCTTTGCGTATGAGAGGGCGTAACCCTGCCCAGGCCGATTCCACATCGGAAGCGGTTATTCCCAGATCAGGGAAAGAAGTGTGTATGCAGCGAAGCAGGTAGTCGGCATCGGCAGCTTCTATACGGGGGGAAGCAATTTCGCCGGAATAAAAGGTATCGGTGGTTCCTATGTAGGTCTTTCCGTCTCTGGGGATCACAAAGATCATTCGTTTGTCGAATGTATCGAAGTAGATCGACTGCCTGACGGGAAACTTTTTCCAATCCACCACCAGGTGAACGCCTTTGGTAATATGCAGCCTATGCGGAATGCGGGAGTCGTCCTGTTCACCGAGCTGATCTACCCAGGGGCCTGTGGCATTGACGATAACGGAGGCTCTTATTTCTCCGGTGCTACCACTGATTTTATCTTCCGCAACAATTCCTGCCAGCTTGTCTCCTTCCCGTAAAAAGGAGAGGGCCTTGGTATGGTTCAGGGCAACGGCTCCTCTGGTGATGGCTTCTTTCATCACGTCCAGTGTAAGACGTGCATCATCGGTACGGTATTCGTAGAACAGGATTCCGCCCAGTAAGTCTTTTACCGGAAGCAGGGGCTCCATTTGCAAGGTCTCTTCCACACTCAGTACCTGATGCCACTCTTCTTTCTTCACACCTGCCAGCCATTCGTAGATACCCATTCCAATCCTCCCCGAAATTTTTCCAAGCGATCCTCCCTTGTAGAGGGGCAGCAGCATGTGTTCGGGTTTGGTGAGGTGAGGGGCGATGCGGTGTACAATTTCCCGTTCCTTACCTATCTCCGAAACCAAACGAAATTCCAGTTGTTTCAGATAACGGAGCCCGCCGTGAATTAATTTGGTTGAACGTCCTGATGTTCCCGATGCAAAATCCTGCATCTCCACCAGCGCGGTTTTCATTCCCCGGGAGGAAGCGTCCAGCGCAATACCCGCACCCGTAATGCCTCCGCCGATGACCAGCAGATCAAAGTGATTTTGACACAGGGCGGAAAAAAGGGAGGACCTGTTCCGGGAAGAGAAGGGATTCAAGTCAGTTGGATTTTTGGGCGGGTTTAAAAGCCAGCGTAGCGTTTATGGCTGTTTTCCAGCCTTGGTATAATTCCTTCGTACGATTTTCTTTCATGACCGGATGAAAAACCTGATCTCGTTTCCAGAGTGCAGCCAGTTCCTGACGGTTTTTCCAGAAGCCTGTTGCCAGTCCCGCCAGGAAGGCGGCGCCCAGTGCAGTGGTTTCATTCACCTGAGGACGTTCCACGGAAACACGAAGCATATCGCTTTGAAACTGCATCATGAAATTGTTTTTAGCTGCTCCTCCATCCACCCTCAACATGCGAAGTTTGATGCCTGAATCCTCTTCCATCACATCCAGCACATCTTTTACCTGATAGGCCATGGATTCCAGCGTGGCACGAATGAGGTGTGCTTTGGTGGTGCCGCGTGTAAGACCAAACATAGCACCTTTCACTTCACTGTCCCAGTAAGGTGTTCCGAGTCCCACGAAAGCAGGTACGAGGTATACACCGTCGGAGGATTCAACCGACAAGGCATGCTGTTCGGTTTCAGAAGCGTCCTTGAAAAATTTCAATCCGTCTCTTAACCATTGTACCGCCGATCCGGCAACAAACACGCTCCCCTCCAGGGCATATTCCACCTTACCATCCAGGCCCCAGGCGAGTGTAGTCAGCAGTCCGTTTTTGGACCTGACAGCTTTTTCTCCCGTGTTCATCAGCATAAAACAACCTGTGCCGTAAGTGTTCTTGGCCATGCCCGGCTCAAAGCATGCTTGTCCGAATAAGGCAGCCTGCTGGTCACCGGCCATTCCTGCAATGGGGATTCGTGTTTGGGAGAACACCGGGGTGTCGGTATGTCCGTATATTTCGGAAGAGGATTTCACTTCCGGAAGCATATTACTCGGCACACGCATCATTTCAAGCAACTGCCTGTCCCACTTCAAATCGTAAATATTATAGAGCAAGGTACGGGAGGCGTTGCTGTAGTCGGTTACATGGTCCCGCCCTCCGGTAAGTTTCCATACCAGCCAGGTGTCTATCGTGCCGAAGAGCAGTTCTCCTCTTTCAGCACGTGCCCTTGCTCCTTCCACGTGATCCAGTATCCAGGTGATTTTGGTTCCTGAAAAATAAGCGTCAATGAGCAAGCCTGTTTTTTCTCTGACACCTGGATCAAAACCTTTTCCCTTCAGTTCATCACAGATGGTCATGGTTTGGCGGGACTGCCACACAATGGCATTGTAAACAGGCACGCCCGTTTTCTTATCCCACACTACGGTTGTTTCTCTCTGATTGGTAATGCCAATGGCATGAATGTCTCCGGCAGGAACCTTCTTTAGTATGTCACCGATTACGGCTTCCACCGAACGCCATATTTCCAGGGCATCCTGTTCCACCCATCCAGGTTGGGGGAAGCACTGGGTGAATTCCTGCTGGGACGTGTGGACGATGTTTCCTGTGCGGTCGAACAACATGGCCCTGGAGCTGGTCGTGCCCTGATCTACCGCTAAAATATATTTTTTCTGCATGGTCTGTTATTGCTTTTGTTTGCTCTCTTCCACCATGGCCATCACAGCTACCAGGAGTACCAGGGGTGCTACGATCCAAAGTGCCACAGGAATGTGGTGACGGGATACAGCCACGTAAAGCAGCGCTCCAAACATCCCACCCAGAAGGGGACCCACAACAGGCACCCAGGCATATCCCCATTCGGATGATCCTTTGCCGTGAATGGGGAGAAAGAAATGTGCAATACGCGGACCCAGGTCTCTTGCGGGGTTTATGGCATAGCCGGTAGATCCTCCCATAGAAGCTCCAATGCCTATGATTAAGAGACCAACCACAAGTGGGTTGAGTCCCTCGGCCAGGTGATTAGAGCCGATGGCCAGGAGTCCTACCAGAAGAATGGTTGTACCGCTTATTTCACTCAGCAGATTTGCCCAGGTACGGCGTATGGCTGGTCCGGTAGAGAATACGGCCAGTTTAAGTCCGGCCTCGGTGGTAGCTCTCCAGTGAGGAAGGTAATGAAACCAAACGACCACGGCACCTGCAAAGGCTCCGCTCAGCTGTGCCAGCAAATAACCCGCAACTTTATCGCAGGGGAATTCTCCAATGCTGGCCAATCCCAGGGTGACGGCAGGGTTCAGATGGGCCCCGCTCATTTTTCCGGCAGCATAAACGGCCATGGCCACTGCAAGACCCCAGCCTATATTGATAACGAGCCACCCGGCATTTTCCGATTTGCTGTGTTTCAATAACACTCCTGCATTTACTCCGCAGCCCAGGATAATTAATAGCATGGTTCCTAAAAATTCACCGATGTATGCTGTCATACCTTATTTTTTTGAGGTTAGGTTTCTATTGTTGGGATTAAATAACGACTGTTACGCAAGATAAAAAAAAGAAACCACTGAGGCACCAAGAACACTTAGGTTCACTAAGACTTTCGAAAATGCCTTAGTGTTTCTCAGTGCCCTCAGTGCCTTAGTGGTAAAATTACGCAAGTTCAATATTACAATGCGCCAGAAGAAATAAACCTCGTTATTTTCTCCCTGATTTGATCTCTAACCAAACGTGTCCCTGTCCGTTTCTCTTCTGCTGAACCTGTAAAAGCCGAAGGATCCTTAAAAGACCAATGCAAACGCTTCGTCTTCCCGGGAAACACCGGACAGCGTTCTGCGCTGGTTTCATCGCAAACGGTTATCACATAGTCGAAGGATTCCGAGCTGGTCAGGAATTCTTCAACACTTTTGCAGAGGTTGGATGAAATATCTATTCCTGCTTCCTTCATGCATTCCACCACCACCGGGTTCAGCTTTCCGGGTTCTATTCCGGCGCTTTGGGCTTCAAATTTTCCATCGCCCAGTTTGTTGAGGAATGCTTCCGCCATCTGGCTTCGGGCGGAGTTGTGGATGCAGACGAAGAGGACTTTTGTTTTGCTCATAATCGTTTTTTTGTAGTTTATTAATTGCAACAGTCCGGTCCACAGCAGGCTTTATCAAGAGGCTTTTCGGCATAAACGGTGAGACTGAATATTCCTGCACCATTCTTTTTATTCTCAATCAGCTCTTCCGGGTTGAGGTAAGCACGGAGGATGTCATCCGGTATGACGATGTTTTTTTGTTTCCGTATCTGAATGTTTTTAAAACCCGCTTCCCCTATAATGTCCAGGTATTCTTTTTTTTGCAAGGCACCGGCAACACAGCCAGCATACATTTCACTGGCCTCCTTCAGGCTTTGAGGAAGCGTACCTTCCAGTACCACATCGGAGATACTGAAATGTCCGCCCGGTTTCAACACCCGGAATATTTCCACAAAAGCCTGTCGTTTGTCCGGAACCAGGTTCAGTACGCAGTTGCTGATGACCACATCTGCTTTATTGGCGGTAACCGGCAATTTCTCAATTTCACCCAGTCTGAATTCAACGTTATTGAATCCCAGTTTTTCTGCGTTGGCTCTTGCCTTTTCAATCATGGCCTCCGTCATGTCCACCCCAAGTACCTTTCCTTTTTCACCCACCACAGATCTTACCACGAAGCAATCGTTTCCTGCTCCCGAACCCAAATCTATCACCGTGTCTCCGGCTTTAAGTCCTGCAAATTCAGTTGGGACACCGCATCCCAGGCCCAGGTCTGCATCGGCATTGTAGCCTTTCAGCTGGGAATAATCCTCACTCATAATATTATACACTTCTTCAGAACAGCCTCCGGCCCCGCAGCAGGAAGATTGATTTTGTTCTTTGTTTTGCAAGGCTATCTGGCTGTATTTTTCGCGAACCAGCTGTTTCAGTTTTTCAGGTGTTTCCATGTTTGGTTTATTTTAATGATCGTTATATAGCGATATCTTTTATTATTTGCAACAGGGTTTTCCCGGCTCAAATGAAGTAAAGAAACTTCCCAGGTACGTTTTAGCCGTTTGCCACTCCTTTTCGTCAATACAATAGCATACTCGGGCTCCTTCAATTTCTCCGGTTATCAGTCCTGCTTCTTTCAATTCTTTGAGGTGCTGGGAAACGGTACTTTGGGAGAGGGGAAGTTCTTCCACGATATCCCCGCAGATACAGCTTTGCTTTTTTATCAGCAACTGTAATATGGCCACCCTTGCCGGATGAGCCAGAGCCTTTGCATACCGGGCTATTTTGTTGTCTTTAATGGTGAATTCTTCGGTTTTTGCTGTGCCCATTATTTTCAATTATATCGTAAAGATACGATTAATATAATCAAACGCAAAAAAGCCCCGAAACAATTTCTTGTTCCGGGGCTCTCATTTTAATTTTAAACCTTATTCAATAACCAGTTTACCGTAACCGATCATTTGTGTAGCATCTTTAAATGTGTAGAAATAAACTCCTGCGGGAAGATTTTCTCTTTCCATTTTAAACACAGGGGAGTTGATGTCAGAAGCGGTGTTAACCACTTTACCGTTTACATCATACAGGGAGAAAGTCACGTTGTTCACATGATCCATGCTGATGTTGAAGGTGGTCACATTGCTGGATGGGTTCGGGAAAGCAGTAACCAGGTTTTCTTTTCCGGTGAGTTCAACAATACCCACATTGCTGGCAACGATTGCCTGAATCATCAGGCGGTAGCTGTTGGCTCCTCCTCCCAGGTCACCAACAGCGACCGGGTTAGCCATGGTTCCTGCAAAAAAGGATCCATTGCGCAATGGAGTCTCTCTCTGATATCCTACCGGGTAAAATGTTCCGCCGGCAGTAGGTAAAGCCAGTCCTACAAAGAAAGTACCGCCGGATATGCCGGGAGCCTTTGGAAATGCAAAGCGATGATATTTTCCGGTGTCGGCAGCAGTAATGGTGAAGGCGGCAGAGGAATCCAGTTTGTTTCCTAAATCGTCAAGCAATATGGCATATACAGATTTTCCAACAGAACCGGCGCTACGGCCGAAACGAATGTTGGCTGCTTTCACGGAAGCACTGCCGAGACAAAGGTATCTGCTCATGATGTAACCATTAAACCCACCCACAGATCCGCTGGCAGTGCCGGCATCGGAATAGCTGAAAACCGAATCGGATACTGCCTGGTTTACCTTCATGGTATCGTTTGCAATCACTCCGTCGGCCGGAACAGAAACGGTTACGATGTTGTTTCCGACTGTTGCAGGGGTATAAGGAGGAAATCCAATGGTGGCACTGGCACCGCGTGGAAGAGAAGCAATGGTTTTGGTAGTAGTAAAGTTGGTTGCACCACTCACTTTGAGAGTAACCACCAGGCCGGCCAGGGCACCTGTTCCGGTGTTGGAGATAACTGCAGAGTCAACCCGCGGAGCACCCCAGGGAATAGGAAGATTTCCCAGTGTATACACTGCTGTTACGGCAGCATCATTCGCCGCCATCGGAGAAAAACGGAAGGTTCTTCCTGCATCAGGCAGCGGCCTGTTCGGAGGATTACCGGAATTGAAAGAATTGCCGGTGTAATTTCCAGCGAGGAAAGAAGCCGTGCTCCAGGCGCCGGTAGAGGCTTTGGTAACTACAAGCAAAGATGCATTGGTGCTGTCGGATCCTTTCAGACCTACCGCAGTAGATTTGAATGCAGAAGGATTAGCCGAAGCTTTCCAGGTACCGTAAACGAAATCAATGACGTTGGTGGTTTCATACAGGATAATCTGAAACGATACGGAGTCGAACTGGCTCAGAATGGTAGTCCCGGTTCCGGAAAGTTCTGCAGTGTCACGCAGGTTTTTGAACTGAATGGTGCAGGTACGGGAACCCACAGCACCTGTAGTATACATGCGGCATTCTGCACCGGGTGTTGCGTGCAAAGAATGGTTATAAGCAGCAAGCAGATTCACGTCGGCAGCATTCTGACTGTTAAATACTCCGCCGGTAGTGGTATTCGCAGCAGCATAATGAAGGGCAGCGGTTGGTGGTGTGTTGCCAAGTTTGATGAAACCATTGGTGTTCAGTACAAACTGAGTAAAGGCGGCACCATTGTAGTTAAATGTAAAACCAATGTTCTGGGCAGCAGAGTTGGCGTCCTTAAAACCGGGAGTGGCAATAACTGTTCCGTTGGCTGCCAGGTCGGTATAAGTACCCAGAAAATTAGACGTCCCAAACGTGTTGTAATTGAGCTGACCATACGTCACCTGAGTGAAGGAAAGCGCAATGAAAGTTAAAAGAAAGAGTAAAGATTTCCTTTTCATTTGTTTTTGTTTTATTTGGTTAGGTGTTCGGCTAAAAATTGAATGCTAAAACTAGTAAATACTTGTCAATTTTCAGCAAGGCTTATAAGCTTAATTGATG
>Ga0207114_1023_pt1 | contig 56032 bp, 46 predicted proteins | sample Alteio_BWMinHeat_70_FD_153560 | JGI IMG/M metagenome (GOLD analysis project Ga0207114, IMG submission 153560) | Enriched cells from forest soil in Barre Woods Harvard Forest LTER site, Petersham, Massachusetts, United States -... | ecosystem: Environmental > Terrestrial > Soil > Temperate forest >... | reverse complement strand
TAATCATCCGCCGGCTTCATTGCGTTCGCTTCCTGATATGCACTTTTTGCACTTGTGTAATCTTTTGACTTAAAAGCTTTGTCTCCCCTGGCCACTGCGTCGATAAATTTTTTCTCTTGTTGTTCCTTGTATTTCTGACCTGCCAGTTTATTCTCTATTTCACTTAGCTTGGAAGTAGCGTACGGATCTCCAGATTTAAGGCCAATGGCAGCGGTATAGTGTGTACGGGCTGTGGAAAACTCTTTGCTATTGAAAGAAGCATCACCATTGGCAATGGCTTCTTTGTATTTCGCTTCTTTTTCCTCTTGTTTGCTTTTTGCTGCCAGAGCCGAAGCAATCTGCGCAAGTTTGTCCTTTGGAAGCATTTCATTTGGCTTTAGTCCGTTTGCTTCCGTAAATGCCGTTTTTGCATTCGTGTAATCTTCCTTGGCCAGAGCTTTATCCCCATCTTGAATGGCTTTGTTGTATTTCCCGTTTAGCACTTTATCCTTTTCCTCTTTTGACATCAAATCGGTCAGCAGATCGAGCTTAGACTTTGCATAGGTATCGCCGGGCTTTATTGTAAGGGCTTCTTCGTATCCCCCCTTGGATTTGAGATAGTCTTTGGCCTTCAATGCTTCATCTCCTCTCCCAATTGCTGCATTATATCTTCCATTCAGGTCTTTGGAGCTATTTTGAGCCGCAATCAGATCTTCAATTTCTTTCAATCTTCCCTGGGGATATTCTTCTCCTGGCTTAATAACCAGAGCTTCCGTATATCCGGCTTTAGCTTCTTCCAGCTTTTTGGCTTTAAATGCAACATCGGCCTTAGCTATTGCTGTTGCATATCGGGCATTTTTGGCCTGCTCTTCACTAACGCCTTTGAGGAAGCCCTCAATAAGTGTGAGTTGGTCCTTGGGGTATTTTTCACCTGGCTTCAGTCCAGTGGCTTCGGTATAAGCCGCCTTAGCAACCGGGTATGATTTGGAAGTAAAAGCCTCATCACCCTTCTTAATAGCAGATTGATATTTTTCTTCGTTCAGCTTGTCCTTTTTACCCGCACTCGCTATCGCATCATCGATGGCTTTCAATTGTGCCTTAGGATAAGGCTCTGCAGACTTGTATGACAAGGCTTCGTTATAACCAGCTTTGGCATTGTCGTAATCTTTGGATTTAAATGCCGCGTCTGCCTTGGTGATTGCATCGGTATATTTCTTATCCAGTCCGGCTTTGTTATTGAGTTGTTTCAACAGATCATCGATTGCTGTCAGTTGAGCGGTGGGGTATGGTTCAGCAGGTTTAATCTTAAGGGCTTCGTTATATCCTGTTTTTGCTTCGTCGTATTTTTTCCCTTTGAAGGCAAGATCAGCAGTTGCAATAGCTTTCTGATAGGCTGCCTCTTTTGCTTTCTCGGCACCTGTTGCAGCCAGCGCATTGTCTATTTCCTTCAGTTTGTCTTTCGGGTATTGTTCATCCGGCTTATAGGTCAGGGCTTCGGAAAATGATGCTTTGGCATTCTGGAGTTCTTTTGCGCCGAGAGCCTTGTCACCTTTTGCAACAGCAGCATCGTATTTAGCCTTCAAATCCTTATCCTTGGCCTCTTTACCAAGAATATCGGAAATGGCTTTGAGTTTATCTTTGGGATATTGCTCAGTAGGTTTGAGACCAGAAGCGTCGGTATAAGCTGATTTTGCATTTGAATAATCTTTTGACCCAAAAGCATCATCCCCTTTTTTAAGTGCCGCCTGGTACTTTTCATTGAGGGCCTTGCTTGCAGCATCAGTTGCAAGTAAATCATCAATTGCCTTTAGCTGAGTTTTTGGGTAAGCTTCCCCTGATTTGATCGAAAGGGCGTCGTTGTAACCAGACTTTGCATTGTTATAATCTTTGACTTTGAAAGCGTCATCACCCTTTTTCACGGCGGCCAGATATTTCTCGTTGAGAGCCTTATCGGTGGCTTCTTTGTTTGCCAGATCGGCTATGGCCTTTAACTGGGCCTTGGGGTACTCTTCATTGGGTTTGAATCCCAGAGCATCATTGTATCCGCCTTTGGCATCCTCGTATTTTTTCGCCTTGAATGCGTCATCTCCCTTTTTAAGCGCAGCCTGGTATTTTTCGTTCAAGGCCCTACTTGCTGCGTCTTTCGCCATCAGATCATCCAGTTCCTTGAGTTTTTCTTTGGGATATTGTTCATCCGGTTTGTAACCAAGGGCTTCGTTGTACCCCCCTTTGGCTCCCGTATAATCTTTCGCTCCCATGGCCTTATCTGCTTTGGCTATAGCCGCATCGAATTTGGCTTTTAACTCTTTGTCCTTTACGTCTTTGCTGAGTAAATCAGCTATGGCTTTCAGCTTATCTTTCGGATACTGTTCGGAAGGTTTCATGCCTGAAGCCTCTGTATAAGCTGATTTTGCTTCCGGATATGATTTTGCGGCAAAAGCATCATCCCCCTTTTTAACAGCAGCTTTATAGCTGGCATCGGCTTTGTCGGCATCATTCTTTGCTTTAATGGCAGCGTCAATTTCGGCAAGTTTTTGAGTAGCGTACGTGTCCTTTGGTACCAGGCCAAGAGCCTCGTTATATCCTGCTTTTGCATCGTCATACTTGGTTGCTTTCAGAGCGGCGTCAGCCTTTGCGATTGCAGCATCGTATTTGGCTCTGGCTTCTTTGTTTTTGGAATCGGCGGCAAGCAGATCGGCAATCGCCTTCAGTTTATCCTTCGGATATTGCTCACTTGGTTTAAACCCGTTAGCGTCGGTAAAGGCCGATTTGGCGGTTGCATAATCCTTGGAAGCAAAAGCATCGTCCCCTTTCTTGATGGCAGCTTTGTAGCTGGCATCCAGCTTTTCAAAATCCGCTTTGGATTTCAGGGCCGCATCAATTTCTCCTATTTTTTTTATAGCATAGGCGTCATTCGGAACATAGGTAAGGGCCTCGTTGTAACCAGTTTTTGCATCGTCATACTTAGTTGCTTTCAAAGCGGCGTCGGCTTTGGTTATGGCAGCGTCGTATTTTGCCTTGGTTTCTTTATTTTTGGATTCTGCGGCAAGCAGGTCAGCAATGACCTTTAGTTTATCCTTGGGATATTGTTCAGAAGGTTTCAGGCCACTTGCATCTGTATACCCCGCTTTGGCAGTATTATAGTCTTTTGAAGCAAAGGCATCGTCTCCTTTTTTGATCGCTGCCTTATAACTCGCATCGGCTTTGTCGGCATCGGCTTTGGCTTTCAAGGCTGAGTCAATTTCTCCTAATTTTTGTGTAGCGTAGGGGTCTTTGGGCACGTAAGTCAGAGCTTCATTATACCCGGCTTTAGCATCGTCATATTTGGTTCCTTTCAGGGCGGCATCGGCCTTTGCTATAGCTGCATCGTATTTGGCCTTGGCAGCGGCAGCATCTTTGTCCTTTTGTTCCAGGTCAGTAATGGCTTTGAGCTTGTCCTTCGGATACTGTTCATTCGGTTTGATTCCAGAAGCTTCGGTATATCCACTTCTAGCTGTTTTGTAATCTTTCCCAGCCAGAGCATCGTCCCCTTTTTTGATAGCGACCTTATAACTGCCATCCAATTTATCGGCATCCGCTTTGGCCTTGAGGGCAGCGTCAATCTCTCCCAGCTTTTGAGTAGCATATGGGTCTTTCAGTTTTACAGACAGGGCATCATTGTAAGCCGACTTGGCAGCATCATACGTTTTGGCTGCCAGGGCAGCATCCCCCTTTTTAATGGCCGCATTATACTTATCGTTATTGGCTTGGTCAGCGGCAAGTTTTGCTGCCAGGTCAGCTATTTCTTTGAGCTTTTGGGGCGGATACTTCTCGTCTGGTTTCAGCGCTGCAGCTTTTTGATAAGACGCTTTTGCCGCATCATAACTCTTAGAGCCCATAGCCGCATCGCCAGCAGTTATGGCAGCTTTGTAATCGGCATCGGCTTTACCGGTCACAGCGGCTTTAGCCAGGGCATCATCGCAGTCTTTGATTTTATCTTTCGGTCCCTGCTCGTTCGGTTTTATTGTACTTGCACTGCTGTATTGTGCTTTAGCCCCCGCATAATCTTTGTTGGCAAAGGCCTTATCTCCTGCGGCAAGGGCTGCCGCATAGGTCTTGTCTTTTTCCCTTGCCTGCCTGGCCAGGTCTTCCAGTTTGGCCAGCGTACTGGTCATTTGCTGGGTATAAGCAGCATCGAAGACAAACTCATCGACGTCTTTAGAGGGATTGTAAACCACCTTGGCAATGGGGTTGTTTGTTACGGAGTAATCTATTCCAGGGTATTGCTCAAATATCACCACAGTTGCATCCCATGGTCCGAAACCATGCTGGCCTCTTTCATCGGGTACATTTTTAGTGGAAATCGCAAATTTCTTAACTATAAAACCCGGCTTGGTAATGGAAACAACATAATCTCCGTTGCCGTCTATTTTAAAGGAAAATTTACCCTTTGGTCCGGTGGTAATTGTCTGAACAGGAGTGCCTCCCTTGGAAAGGGTACAGATAGCCCCTTCCAGGTCCACATCCTTGCCTTTATCATCCGTATGCTGAACCCGGCCGGCAAAAGTGAACTGCCATGTAGGTGCACCCTGTGCAAGAACCGGTTCGCTGCTGAAAAGGAGGATAAAAACAAGGAATAAACAGAAAGCGTACTTAACTTTCGGGCTAAATATCATGTTAATTCTAAAAATCTGTAAAACAAATGCGTCGGACTCTCTAATTTATGAAAAAACGGTTAAAGATATGCTTTTTTTTAACTTTGGGGACCGGATTGTTTATAACTTGATTACCCTTAAAATGAAGGGAGTATGCTGATTATCAGACGCTATGGCCTTTAAGCTGATCGTGGTTGCCACATTGGAAGAGATGCATGATCAAATCCAGCATCTTCCCGGACTTTTTGATGGAGGACTGCCTGTTCTTCATTTGAGAACCAAATCCTTTTCGGAGAATCAGTTCCGGAAAACACTGGAGGCCATTCCACCTATCTTTCATTCCCGCGTCGTGATTCATGGATATTACGAACTTGCATTCCGATTCTCACTCGGAGGAATTCACCTCACCGAAAACAGCAAAACCCTACCCTCTTCGGATCCAATCTTTAAAAGACTGGAGCATCTTCCTATTTCCGCATCCTTTCATTCATTGGAAGATCTCAGATCCAATACTCGGGAGTTCAACTATGTCTTTCTCAGTCCGGTATTTGATAGTATCAGCAAACCTGCATACAAATCAGAGTTTAACCCGGCAGAACTGAGAAGTTTCCTTTCGGAATTCAAAAGCAATTCCAAAACTTTAATTCCTGTAATGTCTCTAGGAGGTATAAACGAAAAAACTGTACTTCTCTCAAAAGAAATGGGGTTTGATGGAGCGGTAATTTCCGGGGCAATTTGGAAATCAAAAGATCCATTGAAGACCCTTAATAAAATACAGCAGGTCTGTCTTTAAAGCCCATCATTCGAATTAATTTTCTGATAATTAGCTTATTATTAAAAGATCGAATACACTTAAGTTGGGATTTAAAGATAATTTATATAATATGTTTCATTTATTATATTATATAAATGAGTTTTATTATTAAGTTTTACTTTAACGTATATATTAAATATAATTATCCCTATAATATTTATTTTAAATTATTAATAATTCAACTCAGATGGTTTTCTCAACAAGCTCACATTGGTGATTATCAATCAGATGCGGAAATAGACAGGGTTCTTGTTCCGTAAATTATTTATTTTGTACAAGAGACCATTCTTTTGCATTTGCATATTGAACATCTTGAAAGGATGTTTTATATTGAAGTGATAACCATTTTTCGAAAGGAATCAATTCGGAAGAGAGGGGATCCCAAAGGCAGTTTTTATCTGACAGCAAAATTCTGTTTTCCACTTCCAGCTTTTCTTTGAGTCTGCTTTCTTCAAACCCCTGACGTTCAATCATCTTCAGTATACGGTAAATAATCTTGTCTCTTGGTCTGAGTGCGTCATGTTTGATGAGACCTGATACATGCCGGGAGGCATCTTCATATCTTTCTAACGCAATCAAGGTTTGAATGGTAAGTACACGTATACTGAAGTCCCAGCCTATTTTATCTTTTGTCAATTCCATCTTTAAATTGAGTACCTGGAGCACTTCTTTAAATCTTTGAAGCATAAATAATACATTAGCCTGATAAATCATGTATTTGGCATACCGGAAATCACCCACCTCTTCCCGTGTATTTTTTAGCAGAGAATTACAAATGGCTTTGCACTTATCGAAATTGTATTGATAAAAATGAGCCAGGAACTGGTTGTCGAGGGCTGAAAAATAGTTAGCTGAATTCCGTATGAAATATTTCTGTGCCGATTGAGCATTATCAAGCGCCCTTCCATAGTCACCCAGCCGGATATCACAGCAGGCAAGCTGATTGTAAACAACGGCGATGCGTTGCTTGCGACAGACCGAGATATTGGACTCTATGATTGTAAGCAGTTCCTTACAAACATCCCGGGTTACTTCTATATTCCCACTGCTTTCATAGTACATGGCTTCCAGATTTTTGATATAATAGGAAATAAGTGGGGATTTTAATGGGCGGCTTTCTTCATTGAGCTCGGCAATGCTGTCTCTCAAAAAAGCCTGATAGATTTTTTTGTCCGAATTACTTGAAAAATCCGAGTTAATAACTGCCAGGTGGTAGTAATCGGTGGCTTTGTCCAGCACGTCGTTGCAACGCTTGTAAAACATCAGGTCATCATTTACTCTGACGAATGCCTTTTTGCCTTTCCGGAACCCGCTTAACAGTTTTTTGTACTTCAGTTGTTCACAGAGTACTGAAAATAACTCATATTTTTTGGAAAGTCGAATAATCTCCTCACTTTCCCCATCCAGGTTTATCCTTCGTCCGACCCCCATCAAAAGAGTATGGTAAAGCGTAACCTTTCTACGGATCAGTAGCACATACCTGTCCAGCTCATCCTGCTCACCTCCCCTGTTTTCCATTCCATGGTCCAACAGCAATACCTGGTGTATTTTGTTCATCAGTCTGGATTTCAATTTTTGAATAGCAGGATAGTTCATTTTCCCATATATAGCCCCCGAACAGAATTCAAGAGATGGAGCTTCCACTTTTTCCCGAATTAGTAATTCGGCTAATTTGATCAGTTGTGTATCTGGCTCTTTTCGTATGGAGATATACCTCAAATGAACTTTTAACAGTTTTAATTGTGGATTTGTCAGGTTATGAAGGAGTGTATGTAGCTTTTCCATAAATATTAATTTTTATGTGTGTCAAATTCTATGGCTAATATATTACAATTTGTATTGAATATTACATTTAAGATACATTATATTGCATATTTATTAACTGGTTAATTATAATTTTCTCATAGATTTGCAATGGATAATACAAGCTGGACAAAAGAGGAATGAATAAGTAGAAACAGGTAAGATCGGGTAGTTGGGACCAGGAAATGTTAAAAATGAAGGTCTAACTCTAAAGCCCTAATACCCTTGTCGAGATGAAAACCAGCCCCTTTCTTTGCTTCATATAATAAATTACCAAATAAGTGCTAAAACCCTTAAAACATGAAATCCAATCTCTTAAAAACAATTATCTGTGGCTTGTTTATCCTGACTTTGTTCGGCATAACACCTGTAAACGTTTTTGCTGGCAATGAAACCGGCAAAGTCTCCAGTAATAATCCTCCTTGTGACCCTTCAAAAGTCTATTGGGCCGAACGGCTTGCTGTGCAATATGCTATTGAGGCGGGTTATCAGGTAAGCGGTCTCACGCCTGTAGGAGATGGAACAAACAATGAAGTCATGACCACGACGTGCGGAACTCGTATACTGGTTATCATCGGTACCGACGGTTCCTTTGTAGGAATGGAAATTCTTCCCAATTAATTAAAGATCGTCTATAAAAGTATTGATCTGTTCCGGGGAGCTTTTCCTCCCGGAACAGATTTTTTGATACCAGCTCCTGCCCTATCTCTGCCTTGGTCAGCAATGAAATGCAGGCAGTGAGCCTCCGGTTGAAAAATATTCTTCCTTCCTCCCTCCTGATTCTTCCGATTTTTAGTTAAACTTGCTGTAGAATTAAACTTTAGGGGTGCCTTCACACTATTGGCGTGAGGCTGAGAATATACCCTCGGAACCTGAACAGGATAATGCCTGCGAAGGGAAAAGTAGCCAGTCCACATAGGAATCTGCTTCCGAGTATTACTCTCCCTCCTTTTAAAGTTTCGAATCTGTCGGTTAATACCTGAATTTGGTTCCGCCAAAAATACAACCGTTAATGAACATAGAAATTAACCAGGAGACTCATTCTGTCCCGGAAGGAGCCTCACTGAAAGAGGTACTTCGCTTGTCGTCTATGGATGAAAAAAACGGTATTGCGGTTGCAGTAAACCAAATAATCGTCCCACGAGCAAACTGGTCCCACTCCATTATTCATGAAAATGATACACTTACCATCATACAGGCCACTCAGGGAGGGTAAGCTTGTGAACAAAGACTTGTCTAAATAAATCACATGAAAAAACAAACTGAAAAAAAAGAAATGAATCATTCATCCGGTCCGAGCACCGGGATGGAAAAAGGGATTACCCGCAACCCGCTTCCTGCTTCCAAAAAAATACATGTGGATGGAATACTTCACCCTATTCGGGTAGCCATGCGGGAAATAAAACTGGAGGAAACCACCATACACCGGCATGGCAAGGAATTTAAGGAAACAAATCCTCCGGTTACGGTTTATGATACGAGCGGTCCCTATACGGATCCCGATCAACATATTGATCTGAAACAAGGACTCGTGAGACTTCGGGAAGAGTGGATTTTGGGGCGTGGAGATGTGGAGAGACTTTCTCAATTTTCATCCGCTTACTGCAGGAAAAGACTGGATGATAAAAGCCTCGACAGCCTTCGCTTTGGCCATCTGAAAATGCCTCTGAAGGCTAAAGCCGGACAGAATGTTTCCCAGCTTCATTATGCACGAAAGGGTATTATTACGCCTGAGATGGAATATATTGCCATCCGGGAGAATCAGCGTAATGATGAAATCAAAGCAGGGACAGCCCTGGGGCACCAGCATGCAGGAAATAGTTTTGGAGCCCGCACTCCCGTGAAATTTATCACTCCTGAATTTGTCAGGGAAGAAGTGGCTAGCGGACGGGCCATTATACCTTCCAACATCAACCATCCGGAAAGCGAGCCAATGATCATAGGCCGGAACTTCCTGGTTAAAATAAATACCAACATCGGAAACTCGGTCGTTTCCTCGTCCATTGAAGAAGAAGTGGAGAAAGCGGTGTGGAGTTGCCGTTGGGGAGGAGATACGCTGATGGACCTGAGTACTGGAAAAAACATTCATGAGACAAGGGAATGGATTATCCGCAACTGTCCGGTTCCGGTGGGAACCGTACCCATCTATCAGGCACTTGAAAAAGTGAACGGAAAAGCAGAAGACCTTACCTGGGAGATTTTTCGTGACACCCTCATCGAACAGGCGGAACAGGGAGTTGATTATTTTACCATTCATGCCGGAGTCTTGCTCCGTTACATACCTCTCACAGCCAAACGCATGACCGGTATTGTATCACGAGGAGGAAGCATCCTTGCAAAATGGTGCCTGGCTCACCACAAGGAGAATTTCCTGTACACTCATTTTGAAGAGATATGTGAAATCATGAAAGCCTATGACGTAGCCTTCTCTCTGGGAGATGGTTTACGTCCGGGATCCATTGCCGATGCCAATGACGAAGCTCAGTTCAGCGAACTCGAAACCCTCGGGGAACTCACCAAGATTGCCTGGAAACATGATATACAGGTAATGATAGAAGGTCCCGGACATGTGCCCATGCACCTGATAAAAGAAAACATGGAGCTCCAGTTGAAGCATTGTGCCGAAGCGCCTTTCTATACACTAGGTCCTCTTACTACCGATATTGCACCCGGCTACGATCATATCACCTCCGCTATTGGAGCAGCCATGATAGGCTGGTACGGCACAGCCATGCTCTGCTACGTCACTCCCAAAGAGCACCTGGGTCTTCCGAACAAGAAGGACGTGAAAGACGGGGTTATTGCCTATAAGATCGCCGCTCATGCTGCTGACCTGGCGAAAGGACATCCGGGTGCCCAATACCGGGACAATGCCCTGAGCAAAGCCCGCTTTGAGTTCAGATGGGATGATCAGTTCAACCTCTCTCTCGACCCGGATACAGCCAGGGAGTTTCACGATGAAACATTACCGGCAGAAGGTGCTAAAATTGCCCACTTCTGTTCCATGTGCGGACCACATTTCTGTTCCATGAAGATTTCACAGGATGTGAGGGAATATGCCGAAGATGAGCAAAATCGTCAAAAGGAGATGGAAGCCAAATCGGAAGAATTCAGGAAGGCTGGCAGCGAAATTTATCTTTAATAAAATGGATGGATTAACACGCCCATACGTACTAAGTATTGCCGGATTTGATCCAAGTGCGGGAGCTGGTATACTGGCTGATATCAAAACACTGGAAGCAAACCGGGTTTATGGTTTGGGAGTATGTTCTGCCATTACCTTCCAGGACGACACCTGTTTTGACGGGCTTCGCTGGATTAACCCGAACGAGCTGAGAAATCAGGCTAACCTGCTTCTTAAACGTTTCCCGGTACAGTTTGTCAAAGTTGGTTTGATTGAAGACCTGAATATTCTGCTAAGCCTGATCAGAGATCTGAAAAAATTGTCTCCTTCCCTGCAGTTTATCTGGGATCCGGTCTTAAAGGCTACGACAGGGTATGATTTTCACTCCAAGCCCGATCAGAACCTTGTGAAGGAACTTTGTTCTGAATTGTTTCTGATCACACCCAACATTCCTGAAGCGGTGGAACTGGGAGAAAGCGGTGCATCCGAAGAGAACGCCGATTCACTTAGTAAGTACTGTCATGTCTTTCTGAAAGGGGGGCATCATGCACATAAGGCTGGGGAAGATTTTCTGTATCTGAAAAACGGAAAACGAATTTCATTCGGAGGAAGGACATACAATGTAAAACCCAAACATGGTTCGGGATGTATCCTCTCCTCTGCCATTGCCGCAAAGCTTGCCAAAGGGGCCGACCTGGAAAAGGCCTGTCTCCTCGCCAAGGACTATACCCTGGAAGTGCTGGAAAGCAATGATAGTTTGCTTGGGTACCATGTATTAAACTAGTTACGGGCCATGACCAAAAGAATTTCCAAACTGCATTTCATCACTCAGGAAATACCAGGAACAGATATATCCGGTCAGGTAGAAAAGGCCTGTCTCGGGAAGATTGACTGGGTACAGTTTCGGGTAAAGAACAAGACATCCATTCAGATAAGGGAACTGGCTCGGGAAGTACAGGAAATCTGTATCAAACACCGGGTTGCTTTCATAATCAACGATGACGTATACCTCGCCAGGGAACTGGCAGCAGATGGAGTGCATCTGGGTAAGACGGATATGCAAATAGATCAGGCCAGAGCCATTTTGGGCCCGGATGCCATCATTGGCGCCACCGCAAATACAGCCGGAGATATTCGGAACATTCTGCAAACTTCAGCCGATTATATAGGGTTGGGCCCTTTCCGCTTCACCACCACCAAGGAAAACCTGAGTCCCATATTGGGCCTGGAAGGGATAACAGGGATCATGCAACAGGTGGGGCCAACAACGATTCCTGTAATCGCTATTGGAGGAATAGCTGAAGATGACCTGGAAGCCTTAATGCAAACCGGGGTAAATGGCATCGCAGTCTCGGGTGCCATTAACAGAGCTTCAGATCCTGTACTTGCCACCACTCGGTTTGTCTACCGGATGGAAAAACATTTAAAACCAGTACAATGAATAAACTAAAGATCGCCGGCAAGGAGTTCAATTCCCGTTTATTTACCGGAACCGGAAAATTCAGCTCTCCTTCTCTGATGGAAGCAGCCTTACTGGCCTCAGGTACAGAACTGGTAACAGTTGCCTTGAAAAGAGTTGACCTGAAAAGGAAGGATACGGATATCCTCACTCATCTTTTGCAACCACCTTTCAATCTCCTTCCGAACACTTCCGGAGCACGGAACGCCAAAGAAGCGCTCTATGCTGCCGAGCTGGGCAGGGAGGCATTGGGCACAGCTTGGCTGAAACTGGAAATACATCCTGACCCCAAGTACCTTCTGCCCGATCCTGTGGAGACCCTGAAGGCGGCAGAAGAGCTCGTAAAACTGGGTTTTATTGTACTGCCTTACATTCATGCCGATCCTGTTCTGTGCAAAAGATTGGAAGAAGTTGGCGTGGCTGCCGTTATGCCTCTCGGATCACCAATCGGTAGTAACAAAGGATTGCTAACCCGAGATTTTCTGGAAATCATCATCCAGCAGAGTGCTGTGCCGGTAATAGTAGATGCCGGCATAGGAAGCCCTTCCCATGCTGCGGAAGCAATGGAAATGGGGGCTGATGCCGTACTGGTAAACACCGCTATTGCCTGTTCCGCTCACCCCATTCAGATGGCTCAGGCGTTTAAAATGGCAGTAGAAGCAGGGAGAATGGCCTTCGAAGCCAGGCTTGCGCCAATTCGGCAGGATGCCCATGCAAGCAGCCCCCTAACCTCTTTTTTAAATGAAGACTGATACTGCAGCCATGTTTTCAGAGCAATTCCAAACATACTCCTGGGAGCAAACCAGGGATAGCATAGATTCCAAAACGGAAGCAGATGTTTTGCTTGCCCTGAATGCCGATCGGTGTACGGTGGAAGATTTCAAGGCGCTCATCTCCCCTGCTTCCCTTCCTTTTCTGGAAAGGATGGCTGAGAAAAGTCATGCTTTAACTGTCAAACGCTTCGGACGAACCATACAACTGTACGCGCCTCTTTATCTTTCAAATGAATGCCAGAACATTTGCAACTACTGTGCTTTCAGTCTCGACAATCAAATCGCCAGAAAAACACTGACGGATGATGAAATTCTGGCAGAGGCCCAAATCCTGAAAAACTGGGGATATGATCACCTGCTGCTTGTAACGGGTGAGTCGTCCAAGGTAGGAGTCAAGTACCTGCAACATGCCATCCGGCTGGTACGTCCCTTGTTTTCGTCTATATCAATTGAAGTACAGCCTTTGGAAGTAGACGAATACCATCTGCTTGCCAGTGAAGGTCTTTCCGCAGTACTCGTCTACCAGGAAACATACCACGAAACGTTCTACAAGAACCATCACCCCAAAGGGAAAAAATCGAATTTCAAGTACAGGCTCGAAACACCTGACCGTCTCGGGACTGCCAGGGTGCATAAAATAGGACTAGGTATACTCATCGGATTGGAAGACTGGAGAACCGATTCCTTCTTCTGCGCCTTGCATCTGGATTATATGGAGAAGAAATACTGGGAAACTAAATACAGCGTTTCCTTCCCCCGGTTAAGGCCCATAGAAACAGAAAAGACCGGCAAGAAGGACTTTACCTCATTCATGACGGATAAGGAACTGGTTCAGCTAATTTGCGCATACCGTATTTTCAAACCGGAAGTGGAGCTCTCCTTGAGCACAAGGGAGCATGAACGTTTCCGGAACCATGTCATCAAGCTGGGCATTACGAGCATGAGTGCAGGGTCTAAAACCAATCCGGGTGGCTATTCCGCCGGATCCGAATCCCTCGAACAATTTGAAATTTCGGATGAACGCAGTCCCGCTGAAATTGCGGATATGATTAAGTCGTCCGGGTATGAGCCCGTGTGGAAGGATTGGGATGAGGTGCTGGGACGAGTTTAAAAAATAACCACTGAGGCTTTATGGGAAAATTCTTAGTGAATCTTAGTGTACTTAGTGCCTTAGTGGTAAAGTTGCGAAAGTCCAATCCATGAATACTAAAGAACATTATAGATATAAACGCCACACTTCCCTGCCTCAGATAGGCAAGGAAGGACAGCTGAAATTCAGGGCTGCCAAAGTACTCGTAATTGGAGCGGGTGGGCTTGGGTGTCCGGTACTTCAGTACCTCACCGCAGCCGGTGTCGGTCAACTGGGTATTGTTGATTTTGATGTGGTGGATGAAAGCAATTTGCAGCGTCAGATTCTTTATACAACAGCAGATATAGGCAAGTCAAAAGCCTTCTGTTCAGCCTCCAGACTTCATCAACTGAATCCTTTCATAGAATTTAAGGCAATAGATGAAATGCTTACGGAAACGAATGCCTTGGATCTTCTGAGCAAATACGATCTGGTAGTGGACGGTTCAGACAATTTCCGAACCCGTTACCTGGTAAATGATGCCTGCGTGATTTTAAAGAAACCCCTTGTTTTCGGTTCCATTTACCAGTTCGAAGGACAGGTCACGGTATTTAACTACCTAGATGGTCCTACCTATCGCTGCCTTTATCCCGAACCCAATAATCTTGGCTCCTGCGAAGAAGCCGGAGTGCTGGGAGTGCTTCCGGGTACCATTGGCTGCCTGATGGCTACGGAGGTACTCAAAATCATTTCCGGAGTTGGAGATGTTCTTAGCGGCAAACTTCTCTTATACGATGCATTAAAGAGCAGTTTTCAAACATTCGTTTTCAATACAGTTGAAGAAAACAAGCTTCTCAAAGAAATTCTTCCGTTTGTTGAAGTTTGTGAGGCAGTACCCGAAATTACTGCCCAGGAATTGAAAAAGAAACTGACTTCCTGTTCTCCTATCAAACTCATTGATGTGAGGGAGGAGGCTGAGTATTCGATTAAGAACCTTGGGGGAGAACTTATTCCACTAGGAACCTTGCTGAACAATCTAAAACGAATTCCCCGGAACATTCCTGTCGTAGTTCACTGCAAAAGTGGTGCCCGGAGCAGAAAAGCGGTTCAGTTGTTATTGGAGAAAGGATACAGGAATGTAACTAATCTGATGGGGGGCATTGACGGTTATGTATGACTTAATTGTTCCCAGGTCTGCATCCGTATTAAACCACTAAGTGCCTTAGTGGTTTAATTACGTACGCCCAATCAGACTTATTCTTCACCTTCTTTGAAGAATTCCATTTTATCAAGGTCAATCACATTGATGTTGCGGTAATAGAAATTAAGAATGTCCACATAGGAATATCCCAGCTTTGCCATATTCATGGCTCCCTCCTGGCATAATCCCACACCGTGACCGTAACCTCGTCCGTTGAAGATCACGGAGTCGTTCCTTTGTACCACCGAGAAAAAGGTGGATTTCAGTTGAAAATCGCTGCGTATGACTTTCAATGGAATCTTCAGATTCTTATCAGTAAAATACACTCCCCTCCCCTTAGGTGAACAGTTCAAGGCAGAGCTGAAGGTAGTGCTGTCCTTCACCGGAAACCGGTGTTTCAGTTCCAGGTAGTTTTTCCAGTCTTCCACCGAAATTTCTCTTTGCCACCTTGCATGAGGCATGCGGGTGCAGAAGGAATCTTTCACCGATTTCAGGCAGGAACTGGGTTTACCCCATACATCTTCCGAATTAACGGTTTGGCCTCCGCAGTTGGAGCAAAAGGTGGTAGAGATCAGCTTCAGGTCGTTGTCAACCACTACCAGATCTTTGGTGGAGCTTGTGGCAAAAAACACACGAGGGTCTTTTGTTTTTCCGCGAAAAACCTGACAATGTACCTGGTCACAAAGATTGTAACCATCGGCTAAATGTTTGTTCAAATTTGCAAGCACGTATGTTCTGCAAAGGATGGATTGCACTTTGTAAAATTCCTCTTCAGCAACAGTTCCCGATTCGGCCTCCACCACCCCCGCAACATATTTTTCCAGGTCAACGTGGTTGATGAGTATAAGCTGGTCTTTATCCACAGAAATTTTCAGATCGTTGTCATAAACCCTCAGCCCCATGGAAGGCTTAACAGGCTTCAGTTTAAAGGAAGAGGCCGGAATCAGGGCAAGAATGGAAATGTGTTTATAGTTTCCCAGTCTCCTTTCGAGGGTTTTGGCAACAATGGAGTCGCCGGTCAAAGTAAATTCCAGGATGGAGGCTGGCAAGGTATCGCTGATAATCCTGCCGTCTCCCCATACCAGGTACTTGCCCGAGACTACAGAAATGAGCAGGGAGGTTGGTTTGGAGTCGGAGAGTAAACGGATATCTACCGTGTTGCCCGGGGCCATCTTTGCCAGCAACAACAGGAGGTATAAACTGATCAGTATTTTAGGCATGTGCTTTTTGAAGGTATTGCATCATCAGTTCCGCCAGTCGGCCGGAAGCTCCCGCACCTCCCAACTTTACCTTCAGTTCATCCAGTTCTCCCAGCATGCGGTTACGGTTTTGCTGATCGGTGGTGATCAGACGGAATTCGGTTGCCAGCCTTTCCGGGTTCATCTCATCCTGTACCAATTCTGTTACAATAGGCCTATCCATGATCAGATTGACGAGGGAAATGTATTTGACTGTTACCAGGCGTTTGGCAATGTGATAAGAAACGGTACCTGCCTTGTAACACACTACCTGAGGCACACGGAAAAGAGCTGTTTCCAGCGTAGCTGTCCCGGAAGTGACCAAGGCGGCGTAAGACTGACGCAGGAGATTATAGGTTTGTCCGAATACAATTTCAATATCCGTTCCTTCGGTAAACGTCTGATAAAATGAGGCTGGCATGGAGGGTGCGCCAGCTATAACGAAATGATATTGCGGAAACTGTTTGCGTACTTCCAGCATCACCGGTAGCATCCGGCTTATTTCCTGTTTCCGGCTTCCGGGCAATAAGGCTATGATCTCTTTGTCTGTCTTCAGTTTCAGGCTTTGCTCCCGGCTGTTTTCAAGTGCATCCAGAAGGGGGTGACCAACAAAATCCACATCGAAATCGAATCGTTTGTAAAATGCTTTCTCAAAAGGAAGGATGGTAAACATACGGTCCACATTCCGTTTGATTTTATGAACCCGGCTTTGTTTCCAGGCCCAGATGGCCGGTGAGATGTAGTAGAAAACAGGAATGCCTTTGGTCTTCACAAACCCGGCAATCCTCAGGTTAAAGCCCGGATAATCGACCAGAATAACCACGTCCGGTTTCCATTCCAGTATATCACTTTTGCAAAACTCAATATTCCCCAGAATCGTACGAATATTGGCCAGGACTTCAGTAAAGCCCATGAAGGCCAGGTCGCGATAATGTTTTACTATTTCCCCGCCTTGAGCTTGCATCAGGTCACCTCCCCAGCAACGAAAAACGGCTGAGGAATCCCTGATACGTATTTCCCGCATCAGGTTGGAGGCATGGAGATCTCCCGAAGCTTCACCTGCTATGATATAGTATTTCATGTGTCTTTATCTTCTCTTTTTAGGCGATAAATACAAAATAGGCAAGCATTGCCCCGTAAATAAACATGGAAAACAACACTCCTCTGGCGCTCTTCATTCTTTCGGTATAAATGAAACCAAAAAACGGAGCCAGGTTAGCTATCAGACATCGTTTGAAATTGTCCAGCAACAAACTGTTGTAAGTCTGATGGCCTATGAATTCCTTGAGGGACATAAAACGGAAATCGTAGAGATAGTACACGAAATAAGCCAATACGGGAAACAGCATCCCTATGGCCAACCCCAGATAGAGATTATCGAACCGTTTCTTCATATCTCCAGCTTTTTAAGTTTGGGTATAGAAGCATACGAAGTCAGGTCAAACTGTACGGGCACGATAGAAATGTAGTTGTGTTCCAGGGCCCATACATCCGTGCCTTTTTTACCCTTTTCAAAATTGTCGAACTTGCCTGTGAGCCAGAAATAAGGTTTGCCGGAAGGGTCTTTGCGTTCGTCCAGTTCTTCAATCCAGTTGGCTTTGGTCTGGCGGCAGATGCGTACACCTTTGATGGCTTCTTCGGGAACGGCGGGGATGTTTACGTTCAGGCAAACTCCGTCAGGCAAACCATCTTTCAATATACGTGCGGCAATTTGCCTGATAAAATTGCGGGAAGGACCGAAATCGGCTTCCAGGCTATGGTCGCAAAGAGAGAATCCGATGGATGGAATGCTTTCCAGTGCGCCTTCTACGGCAGCAGACATGGTACCGGAATAGATTACATTGATGGAGTAATTGGAACCGTGGTTGATTCCGGATACGCAAAGATCCGGTTTGCGTTTGAGTATTTTGTTGACGGCGAGCTTTACACAGTCAACCGGGGTGCCGGAACAGCTGTATTCTTCCTTGGCTCCGTGTACGTTACTTTTGTTGATTCTCAGTGTTGCGTTGATGGTGATGGCATGTCCCATTCCGCTTTGGGGCTTATCGGGGGCAACTACTACTACATCGCCCAGTTCCTTCATGATTTCCACCAGCACCATTATTCCGGGAGCGGTGATTCCGTCATCGTTGGTTACTAAGATAAGGGGGCGCTTCTTTTGAGGTCTTTTCATTCAGACACAAAACTAAACAGAAAAGGGCATTTCTGTTTGGAAAGTAATGAAACAGAAGGTGTTGATAAATACCCTCCTGCGCTGCTAATCACGAGCCAGCGCAAGCTTCGGCGGGCGAAGGAGAAAGAGAGGCCTTAGTTATTCTGAGTCCCTTCAAACTCCCAGGTCTTCTTAACGGTCTCCCCTTTCTTGTATGCTATCTTTCCGGTAATTTCACGGCCTTTGATAACGGCGTCGAGGTAAAAGAACTCTTCGGCTTTGTCGGTCTTTTCCTTGGCGGAAACGCCGAAATATTTCAACTCATCTCCGTCTTCCGTGTAGGTGCTGTCTTTTACGGTTTTGTAATGCAGGGTGGGAACCTTGAATTTGTTTTCAAAGTAATCGCTAACTATTTCCTTGGGAGTAAATTCGAAGACATCCTTTTCATACTTCTTTCCCTCAGTGGTGGTTTCCCTTATCTCTATATCATACTTGCGTTTATCCAGCTTCTGAACTTTCGCTTTCTGAGCCATGCTATCGGTAGAAAGAGAATACAGAAAGAGAAAACAGGTAACATTTATCAGGTTCCGGAGCGGGTTTGTCATGTCAGGGTGATTAAGAAGGTCAAATTTAGAAATTAACCGGAAAAAATCTTCACCGGATATGAACTATCTTTGAAAAAAAAGCATGTCAGATTCTATACCATTAGCCGAAAGAATGCGGCCGGTTTCTCTGGATGATTACATTGGTCAGGAGCACCTGGTAGGCAAATCGGCTGTTCTGCGTAAGGCTATTGAAAGCGGAATACTGCCTTCCATCATCCTTTGGGGGCCGCCAGGTGTGGGAAAAACCACACTGGCCCATATAATCTCCAAGACCTTAAAACGCCCTTTCTTTTCACTAAGCGCCATCAATTCGGGTGTAAAAGATATACGGGAAGTCATAGAAAAAGCACGGGAACAGAACTTGTTTTCCACTTCAAAGCCTATTCTCTTTATTGATGAGATACACCGTTTCAGCAAATCCCAGCAGGATTCACTCTTAGGGGCTGTTGAAAAAGGGGATATTACGCTTATTGGTGCCACTACCGAAAATCCCTCTTTCGAGGTGATTTCAGCCCTCTTATCCCGATGTCAGGTATACGTACTCAAGCACCTGGAGAAAGAGAATCTGGAACAGCTGCTCCGCCATGCCATCACTGCCGATAAAGAACTCAGTAAAAAGCAGGTGAAACTGGAAGAAACCGAAGCCCTGCTTCGTCTTTCCGGAGGTGATGCACGCAAATTGCTGAACATCCTGGAACTGGTGATTCATTCTTCGGCGGAAGGTGAAATTATCATTACCAACGATTTCGTACTCAGCCAGGTCCAGCAGAATATGGCCTTGTATGATAAAACGGGAGAACAACATTACGACATCATTTCCGCATTTATCAAATCCATGCGTGGCAGCGACCCGAACGGAGCTGTTTACTGGCTTGCCCGTATGCTGGAAGGTGGAGAAGATCCCCGGTTCATAGCCCGGCGCATGGTCATTCTGGCGTCAGAAGATATAGGCAATGCCAATCCAACGGCGTTGGTCATAGCCAACACCTGCTTTCAGGCAGTGGACACAATTGGTATGCCGGAAGGGCGAATCATACTTGCTCAGGCTGCCGTATACCTGGCTTCTTCTTCCAAAAGCAATGCTTCCTATATGGCCATTGAGGAGGCAATAGAGATGGTCAGAAAAACGGGTAGTCGGCCAGTTCCCCTTGCGTTGCGTAATTCACCCACCAGGTTGATGAAAGATCTGGGCTATGGTGCGGATTACAAGTACGCACACAGCTACGAAAATAATTTCACTGAACTGGAATTCCTGCCCGACAGCATCAGCGGAACCAAATTCTATGAGCCGGGGAACAATGCGAGGGAAAAGGAGATAAGGGAGTTTTTGAAAAAACGATGGGGAGAGAAGTACAACTATTAGAAACAGAATACAGAAAGAGAAAGAGTTCTGTTTCCCTTTCTGTATTCAGTTTCTAAATTTTGATTCCTATCACCAGAATATCGTCCACCTGCTCCAGTGGGCCTCTCCACACTTCAATGGTCTGTTCCAATATCCTCGCCTGTTCTTTCATAGACAAATGGACATTGGACGAAATCAGCTCCTGAAGCTGTTTGTATTTGAACTTTTTGCCCTTGGGTCCTCCGAACTGATCTGCCAGTCCATCTGTGAGCGTATAAACGGAATCACCTTTCTGCAGGGTTTCCTTACGGAGTGTGAAAGGAACATGGTCTTTGGGTGACTTGCCTACAGGCATCTTATCGCCCGGACAAAGGATGAGTTCCTTATTACGTATCAGGTAAAAGCTGCTGTTGGCCGAAGCGTACTGAAGCGTACCCTTCTTCCGGTCAAACACACACAAGGTGCAATCCATTCCGTCTTTGGCCTCTTCGTAGCCTCCGGGGTTCAGAGCTTTGATGATAGACTTACGGGTTTCATTTAAAATCTGATCAGGAGCAGCTACTCCTCTTTCAATCACGATTTCATTCAGGATGGAAATCATCAGCAGGCTCATAAAAGCTCCCGGCACACCGTGTCCGGTACAATCTCCGGTGAGCAGATAAAAGAGGTTGTTTTGATTCAGGGCCCAGTAAAAATCTCCGCTGACGATGTCTTTGGGTTTGTAGAGGGTGAAGTAGTCGTTTAGGTGCTGGTCGAGATACTCGTTGGAGGTAATTACCGCGCTTTGGATTCGGCGGGCATAGAGAATGGAGTCCAGCATTTCCTTCTGTTTCTCTTCAATCACCGCTTTCTGGTGTTCCACTTCATTTTTCTGAAGCTCTATCAACGTGTTTTGTTTACCCAGTTCGGTATTGGCACGTTGCTTGATTGCATTCCGGTTCCAGAGCACCAGGGCCAGGGAGATAACCATGACCAGTACAAAAACGATGGAATAGATCAACAATTTCTGACGGCTGGAAGCCAGTTCTTCGTTGCGTTGCTGCTGTTCCAGTAAGTCTATCTGGGCCTGTTTTTTGGAACTCTGGTATTTCTCCTGTAATTCACCTGCCTGCTTGCTGATCTTCTCGGTTACAAGGGTATCCTTGATGGCCATGAATTTGCAGAGGTAATCATTGGCCTTTTTAAAATCACCTTTTTCCTTGTATAAATTTGCGAACCCTTCGTAAGAAGCCTTCAGATCGTCCGTAAAATGTGCCTTCCGTTCAATCTGTTCTGCCTCGTGCAAGGCCTGTAGTCCCTTGTCAAATTTCTTTTCATACCCCGAAACAAGACCGATGTTATTGAGGCAGGTTACCTCTCCAACAATGTCACCTGTCCTGCGGAAGATGTCAAGGGCACGCGCAAAGTAAGTATCTGCCTCAGGGAAATTTCCCTGATGCATATACACGTCGCCTATATTACACTCGGTATGGGCGGTTCCCCGTTTATCACCAAGAGATTCCCGTAGCCTGAGAGATTTGTCGAAATAGAAGAGTGCATCAGTAAGTTTGTCCTGATTTCCATACATGCTCCCCAGGTTATTGTATGTTCGCGCAAGTGATTTTTTATACTCTTTGTTTCCAGGCTCTTTTGCACACAGTTTCTCATGCAACTCTATTGATTTATTGAGATATTTGGCTCCTTCAGGATAATTATTCAAACTCACGTACATTCCTCCCAGGTTGTTGTATTCGCTGGCGGCTTTATAATCGTCGTGATACTTTTCGAAGATATTCAGCGCATTCAGGAAATTCCTGGTGGCGAGACCGAAATCACCATTCCTGTATGCCAATGAGCCCAGGGTATTGAAGGAAGCACCCAGCTCCCGCATCACCTGTTCGGTCTTCATCACCCGGCGCTGCTGGAGGTCTACTGCCAGTGCCCTGGCCTTCTCAGCATATAATTTGGATTTATCCGGATCAATGGTGCTCAGGTTCCAGCCAATCAGGTTGTATCTTTTCAGCAGAATAGAGTCCTCTACTCCTTCCGCCGGCAGCTTAAGCACAGAATCAGCAATGGATTTCTGTTGTGCGTTTGCAGAAAGTGTAAAAACAAAAAAGAAAAGGATTGAACTGAATAGGTCTTTCGGGGAGAAAAGCTTCATAGAGTAAATATAAACTAATTCTGACAGGGGAATGATCACCCGCACTTCACAAGGAAAGATTATTCCTTGAAGAAGGAATCCACAAACTCATGCTTATTGAAAACCTGAAGGTCGTCCATTTGTTCTCCTACTCCCACATACTTCACCGGAATACGAAACTGGGATGAGATTCCAATCACGACGCCTCCTTTGGCTGTTCCGTCGAGTTTGGTAAGGGCGAGGGCATTCACATCAGTGGCTGCGGTGAATTCCTTGCATTGGGAGATGGCATTCTGCCCGGTTGAAGCATCGAGCACCAATAGTATTTCATGAGGAGCATCGGGTATAACCTTTTGCATGACCTTTTTTATTTTTCCCAGCTCATTCATCAGGTTTACCTTGTTGTGAAGACGTCCGGCTGTATCTATAATCACCACATCCGATCCCCGGGTAAGAGCCGACTGGAGGGTATCAAATGCCACAGAAGCCGGATCGGCATTCATGCCCTGGGAAACAACGGGCACTCCCACCCGCTCACCCCATATCTTTAACTGATCCACCGCTGCAGCACGGAACGTATCTCCTGCACCCAGGAGCACGGACTTTCCGGCCTTTTTGAACTGGTGACTGAGTTTTCCGATGGTTGTAGTCTTCCCCACCCCATTTACCCCAACCACCATAATCACATAAGGCTTTTTTCCATGGGGAACGGTAAAATCCACGTCGTCGGTATTGCCGCTTTCTACCAGCAGGGCCGATATTTCTTCCCTCAGTATGCCATTTAATTCGGATGTCTCCACCCGGCGTTGTTTGGCTACGCGTTTTTGTATACGGTCTATTATTTTAAGGGTTGTATCCACTCCTACATCAGAAGTAATGAGAACTTCTTCCAGGTGTGACAATACTTCCTCATCCACCGTGGCCTTGCCCATAATAGCATTGGCCAGTTTGGAGAAAAAACTCTTGCGGGTAATGAAGATGCCCTGATCGAGTTTTTCTTTTTTGTCTTTTGTAAAGAAACTGAAAATGCCCATAGTATTTATTGAGGCGTAAGTATGAAATAATAAAAGCTTCCCCTGTTAAGAGAAGCTTTCCGTTTGGGCTGTACCAATTTATTTAGAAGCCAGAAAATCCTTTACATGGTCGTTATGGACCACTTCTTCTTTGAAAAAGTAGGATCCTTTTTCGGACTTTACCATTTTAATTACACGGGTGAACTGTCTTCCTTCACCGGTCTTGAGTGTTGCAACTACTTTCTTAGCCATTGTCTATATGTTTTAGAGATCAGAGCAGGGATTGAAAAACTTCACTCCCCGACGAGTGACCCGTTTATTTAATTTCTTTGTGAACGGTCATTTTCTTCAGGATAGGGTTGTATTTTTTCAACTCCATCCGGTCAGGATCGTTCTTTTTGTTTTTGGTGGTGATATACCTGGAAGTTCCGGGTTTACCGCTTTCCTTGTGCTCTGTGCATTCCATGATAACCTGGATTCTGCTGCCTTTCTTTGCCATGTGGATTCGTATTTACGTAATTATTCTCAAACAGGGGTTAAAGTCTTATTTACTTGTATAGCCTTTTTCACGGGCTTCCTTCAATGTTGCGTAGATGCCATTCTTGGTAACGGTACGCATAGCTGAAGTAGATACTTTCAGAGTAACGGTTTCGCCTGTTTCGGGTACGAAATAGGTTCTCACCTTCAGATTCACGTTGAACTTACGTTTGGTCTTATGGTTAGAGAAGGAAACGTGATGGCCGGTGATGGCCTTTTTTCCGGTTAATTCACAGATTTTCGACATGGCTATTCTTGTTAAATGCTTTATTTTCTACAATCGGGCTGCAAATAAACGAATTTTTATTTGATTGAGCAAGAAATGCTTAAAATTAGTGGATTTTCGACTTCGGTAAGTTACCAACCTCAAACATTTCCCCGGGATCTGTCCGACCACAGAACAGAATTGCCTTCAGAAGTGTTCCGATAGCCTCTCCCCTCCATCGCAAACCAGCAAAAAGGCTACATTATAACAAAATACAATAATAACATCCCTTGATTTTTCGCTTTTCAACAAGAAAAGGCTGGTGAGAAAATTCTGTAATGCATAATACAGATGTGACTTTGTTTTGCTATATTGCTGTTTATCAGAAAATTGCAAACAAGCACTCATTCAGCAGACTATTTCTATTATTACATTATCATTCCGTTTTGGTTATATTAGTATATTAAAGGGATATACATTTAGTATCAAATAATCACTTTGTTTTTTTAAAGTTAATTCTACTCGCGAATCTTTTTTCCTTATCCGACTTGTTTCACACATTTAAAAAGAACGTGTATGAAGAAAAAGTCTACTCCGAAAAATCTGCTGAAAGTAATTTGTCTTACAGGTATGCTCTGTCAGGCATCGCTTTCTAATCTCCATTCTCAGACCGCACTGGCTGGAACGGAGCTCGAAAACCTTTGGATTCTCCAGGAAGGGCAATGGGAAAAAGACATGGAGACGACACTCTCCATCGATGCTTCTGCATTTAGCAGCTTCCTTAAATCCGAGGAGCTGGCCTTCTACAAAGACAGGGGTGATTTTTTCATTCAGGCTGGCCAGGGTCTGCTAACCGTTCAAAATGCCGGAAATTATTTCACCGGGATGAAGAATGCATACATCCTGAGGTATGAGGACTTCCTTAAAACAGGCAGCAGCCAAACGCAGGCAAAGACTATTGCCCCTCCCTTTACCATTCAATCCGGTTGTAACCCGGCCTGTGACAACCTGGGTTTTCAAAACGGAACCTTGTCGGCCTGGAGTGCATATTATGCTGTGAACAGCAGCTCCGCTACCACCTACAATATTACTTCCGTAACAGGAGGCCCTGCCGGGTCGGTAACCACTGCAGGTGGTCCGGACCCCAACACCGGCAACGATTATCAGATAGCCCTGCAAACGGCAGGTGGGGTAGATCCTGTTGCGGGAGCCTTGATTCCTCTTACTCCTCCTCTCGGTGGACTGGCAACACGCATCGGTGACGGCCCCAAAAACGGACACGGTGTAGGAATTCTGTCTCAGTCTTTTACGGTCAGTGCCTCTAACCCTATCCTCACCGTACAGTTTGCCGTGGTGCTTGAAAATCCTTCACACATCACCACCGAACAACCCTTTTTTCAAATGGAAGTACTCGACCAAAACGGAAACCCGGTTACCAGTTGCGGTCAATATTTTGTGGTTTCCGGTTCGGGTCTGATAGGTTTCAAAGGAATCTACTATGCTCCCAATCGTGACACCGTTTATTGCCGTCCCTGGTCTACCGCTTTTGTGCCCTTGAATGCCTATATCGGACAATGTATTACGGTTCGTTTCAAAGCGGCCGACTGTGCCCTGGGGGCTCACTTTGGGTATGCCTATGTGGGATGCGCCTGTTCCAATCTGAATATCAATGCCACTTCACCCGTATTCTGCACAGGAGGAAAACCGGTAAAACTCACCGGCCCTCCCGGATTGGCTACTTACAGCTGGAGCGGACCCTGTATTTCCGGTCCTTCCAACACCCAGTCTATTCTTATTTCCTGTGCTGGCACCTACAGCCTCATTGCCGCTAGTACTGCAGGCATCAGCTGTGTAGACACGCTTAAAATTACCATCCCTCCCGCTCCAGGAGGCCCTTCCCCTATTCCTTCCTTTACTGCCAATCAGGTATGTGCAGGATCACCCACACAGTTTACAAACACCTCCAATCCCTTATCCGGCACAGGTGTGACGTTCAATTGGGATTTCTATAATTCCGGAACCTATACCGATACCGTGACAAATCCCATTCACATTTATTCTTCCGGTGGATTTTATACGGTAAAGCTCCACGAGAATAACAACGGTTGTGCGACCGATACAATTCTGAAAATAGCTGTTGATTCCCTTAGTCCTTATGTATTGCCTGTGGGAACCACCACTCCTACCAACACCAGTTCCTGCAGCGCCTGCGACGGGGCTGTAACCTTACATTTGGCAGCAGGGGACGGGCCCACCTATACCATTTCCAATAATTTTAATTCCTATGTTCTCACCATGTCTTCCGGAGGGGTTTTCTCTGGTACCGGATCGAGTGGAGGTTGTGCTAACAGCGGGTTTTCCAGTGGTTCGGGAGGAGGATGGACAGCTACGCTCTCCTTCACCGGTTGTTTATGTCCGGGAGCATATGCTTTTTATATTTCCACATCTGCCCCTGTTTCCCCGAGCAAATGCTTTCCCGGAATGAGTAAGGATACAATTAACTTCACGATCAACTCGGGAGGGGCCAACATCACTACCAACATCACCGAAGTTGCTGCCACCTGCAGCCATCCGAACGGATCTGCAACTGTAACCGGACTTGGAGGACAGTCGCCTTACACCTACACCTGGTCAACCGGGCAGACCGGTCCAACCCTTACCGGACTGGGAGGAGGCACTTATACCGTTACGGTGAAGGATGCTAACGGCTGTGTGGCTACCACCCCGGTTAAGGTGACTAATTTCACAAACCTGCCTGCAACCGTGACTCCATTCTTTGTTTCCTGTTATGGAGCAAACAACGGATCCCTGGTCGTAAACCCAGGTGGAGGCACCGCTCCCTATACCTACAGTTGGACACCGGCTGCCACCACCACCGATTCGGCAGGGGGACTTGCGCCCGGAACCTATTCCGTTACGGTAACCGATGCCTTAGGATGTTCCGGCTCACTAACAGGTACCATCGTTCAGCCTTCCCAAATCCGTGACAGCATTACCGCCCAGGTCAACGCCACCTGCAAGGGCAAGAAGGGTTCAGCCAGTGTAGGTGTTAAGGGAGGAATACTGCCTTACGTTTACAATTGGAGTAATGGAACCACAGCTCCTCAGGATACGGGACTGGTAGCAGGTACTTATACCGCCACCATCACAGATGCAAACGGATGTTCCGTTAACCTCCCGGTGACCATTACTCTTCCAACACTGAGCATCACTCCTGCTCAAACCAATGTGGCCTGTAACGGTGGAAGCAGCGGAACGGCAACAGTCACTGTTAGCGGAGGCAACTCACCTTATACCTACAGCTGGACTCCCGCCCCCGGAGGCGGTCAGGGAAACAATCAGGCCACCTCTCTGGGCAACGGTACCTATACATGCAGCATTGACGATGCAAACGGTTGCTCCAGCACACAGGTGTTTACCATTACACAGCCGGCTATCCTCTCCGCTACGAACACTCAAACCAATGTAAATTGTACGGGAGGAAACAGCGGCAGTGCGGGAGTTACGGTAAGCGGAGGCAGTCCCGCTTATACCTACAGCTGGCAGCCTTCGCCGGGGACAGGTCAGGGAAGTAATTCCGCAGGGGGATTAAATGCCGGTACCTACACCTGTGCCGTCACCGACAACCATGTATGTCCTTTGAATAATGTGTTTACGATTACCCAACCTGCAGCATCCCTTTCGGCTGTCGGATCGTCGGTAAATGCTGCCTGTGGGCAGAGCAACGGTTCTGCCACTTGTACGGTTAGCGGAGGTACTTCCGGTTATACTTATTCCTGGAACCCGGGAGGGACAACCGGTTCAACAGCAGCTAACCTCCCTGCTGGGAGTTACACCTGTCTGGTAACAGATGCAAAGGGTTGCGTCAAATCGGATACGGTAATGGTCAGCAATTCATCCGGACCCACAGCATCACTTCTGTCATCAGCCGGAGCAAGTTGCAACGGGTCTTGCAATGGAAATGCGGTGGTCACGGCCAGCGGAGGCTCGGGAACACTTACTTATTCCTGGAACCCCGCTCCGGGTGCGGGACAGGGAACGGCTTCAGCCTCTTTGCTATGCGCCGGAAACTATACCTGTACCATCCTCGATGCCAATGCGTGCAAAGTCACCCAAAGCGTTGTGATTGCCCAGCCAACGGTATTGTCTATTGCCTCCGCTAATCAAACAAATGTCAGTTGCAACGGAGGGCCGGGCAATGGTCAGGCTACAGTCACTGCAGGAGGAGGCACTCCAGCATATACCTATAGCTGGAACCCTGCGCCGGGAACCGGTCAGGGTACTCCAAGCTGCGGTGGATTGACTCCCGGCAACTATACCTGTACTCTTACAGACAACGCAGGTTGTACCACTTCAAAAACAGTTGTCATCACCCAGCCTGCTTTGCTTACAGCTTCCATCGCTGCCGTTCCGTCCACCTGTAATCAGGCGAATGGTACCGCTTCGGTCACTCCTTCCGGAGGATCCGGGTCTTATACCTATTCCTGGTCTCCTGCCGGTGGCCTTGCTTCCACCACAGTCGGCGTTCCGGCCGGAAGCTATACCTGCCTGATTACCGATAGTTTGGGTTGTACTAAAAAGGACACCATATCACTTACCAATACCGGCACACTACCTGTTGCGGTGATCACTCCTTCCAGCCCTCTGAGCTTTTGTCAGAACGATAGTACCGTTTTACAAGCTTCAGGAGGTTCTGCTTACAGCTGGAGTACGGGTGCTTCCACTCCCTCCATTGTGGTTAAAAATGCAGGTACATATACGGTAGTTGTTACAAACAGTTGCGGCGCAAACCCGGCAACCGTAACCGTTACGACCCAACAACCTCCCTCCCCTGTCATCACCGGAGGAGGAGGAAACATTTGTGCAGGCGACTCGGTGAAACTAACGGCATCAGGAGGAGGAACCTATCTGTGGAATAATGGCACGTCCAATGCTTCTATCTATGCAAACACCGCCGGCACCTACTCGGTAACGGTTACCAACAGTTGCGGGTCGGTAAGCACTTCAGCATCCGTAACCAGCTCCACAGTCACCGCCCTCTTCACCGCCGACACCACTACCGGATACGCGTTCTTTGTGGCCAACTTCCACAATCAGAGTTCTCCCAATGCCGTAAGCTGGACCTGGGATTTCGGTGATGGGACCACCGGCAACGGAGCCAATCAAACACATACCTATACTACGGCGGGCACCTATACGGCTACGCTTACAGCCTATAACGCCCAGGGTTGCAAGAGCACTTACACGATGGTAATTACCGTGCTGGATATAAACTCCTGGATTCATATACCCAACATATTCACACCCAATGGAGATGGAACAAACGATTTGTTTATCATCCACTCGGCTGGTTTGGTTTCCTTTAACGCGAAGATCTTCGATCGCTGGGGTGTGAAGCTGGCAGAATTGCAATCGCCGGAAGAAGGATGGGATGGCCGAACATTAGCCGGAGTAAAGGTTACTGATGGCACCTATTATTATATTCTGCAAGCTCAGGGGTCGGACAAGAAGGCGTATGATCTGAACGGGTTCTTTATGCTGCTGCATTAGGCTTTTCTTCGATTAGAAACCGTCCTTTTCTCACACGATAAAGTCCTGATCACACAAGTAAACGTCTTCTTTACATTGGAAAGGCCTTTCCTCTGCTGAGAAAGCATTCTCTTCACATAAGAAAGGGTTCTTCTTACACAAGAATCCAGCCTAAATACGCAAGAAAAGGTTTTTCTCACTTGAGAATGCGTTCTCATTACACAAGAAACAATTCTCCTGACACGAGAAAGAATTCTTCCTAGACGAGAAAGCGTCCTTCTTATACGAGAAACTGTCATGATTGCACATTTATGATTCCATATAGCATACAGCAAAGCATTGACTTAATGCATTCAAAACCCTTTTCCTGAAAGGGAATTGGCAATTTCTGATATCTATTCATTACTTAGAATGTGAATGAGTTTGATTAAGATAATTCAGCGGGTTCTTGTACTTTCATCGACGTAAAAACCTCACGCCTGAGGCGTGACTGAAAGAACACAAAAGAAAATGCGATGAGTACTCAACCTAAAATCATAAAAAGACAAGTGGCCCTGGCAATCTCCAAAGCCCCTATTGCAGAGCTGATCAGCTATACCCGGCATTATGTAACCAGCATGAGCGGAAACGCACACTTCCCTAAACCCTACCCCGATCTGGCATCTGTGACTATTCAGGTGGATCAGCTGGAAGCAGATTACAACACCTCACTCACCCGGGTTCTGGGCGCTGCAGACAAGATGAGGGCAGAGCAGAAAAAACTCCTGATCCTTTTAATGGGACTGGCAATTTACGTAGAAACCGTTGCGAACCTGGATCCGGATCATGCCCTGGACATTATTGACAGCGCCGGGATGCGGGTAAAAAAATCTCCCATCCGTAAAAAAAGAACCTTCGAAGCCGCACTTGGTGTGCTCAAAGGGACGGTAAAGTTGATTAACCAAACAGCATCAAGGGGTACTTATATCTACCAGATGAGCACCAACCCCAATATGCAAGGAAGCTGGGTTCAGATATACGCTGGACGAAACGTGAGGTTCGCTATAACCGGCTTGATTTCAGCAAAGCGTTACTTCTTTCGGGGAGCTATATCCAGCAAGGGAGTTCAGGGGGATTGGAGTACTGCTATCGATGTAGTGTCACAATAGTGCCTTGGTGCCTTCGGTGGGTTCGGCTCCGCTCACCCACCGGTATCCGGTTCCTGAGCGGAGCCGAAGGCACGGTATCTAAAACTGCAAATAAATAGGCATTACCTGTTCAGCCGTCTTCACCTGAATGACCAACCAGACAATAACGAGCAGGATAAGGATTCGTCCAGCCAAGGGCAGAACTGCCAGTAATTTCTGCGTGCCCAGCTCCAGTTTCTTTGGAAGGAAATGAATGATAAGTCCCAGTAACATTACTCCAAAAACCGTGCGGTAGTTTTGTACCAGAGGAAGGAAGGCTTGTGCATTGAAATTATAAAAGAGCTGATGAAGGATGACCTTTGCATTTTCGAAGGTACCGGCTTTAAAGAAAATCCAGCAGAAGCAAACGAAGTGAAAGGTGATGATCAGGCCCAGCCCTTTTTGCAAAAATAAATAGGCCCTGGAACGTACCTTCTTGACCTTTCCAAATAGTTCCATTCTCATTTTATCCAGGGCCAGTGCGGTGCCATGCATCCCGCCCCACAGAATAAAATTCCAGCTGGCTCCATGCCACAGTCCCCCCAGCAGCATGGTCGTAAACAAGTTCACATACTGTCTTACCTTCCCCTTCCGGTTTCCACCAAGGGGTATGTAGAGGTAATCTCTTAACCAGGAAGAGAGTGAGATATGCCACCTTCTCCAAAACTCGGTGATGCTTGTACTTTGATAGGGTGAATCAAAATTGGTGGGGATGCTGAAGCCCATCCAACGGGCCATACCAATGGCCATGTCGCTGTATCCGGAAAAATCGCAATAGATAACCAATGCATATCCGTAAATTCCCAACAGGCATTCAATGCCGCTGTGACGCGTAGGGTCGCTGAAGATGTAATCCACATAGTTTACATAGATGTAATCGGAGATGATTACCTTTTTAAAAAGTCCCCCTACAATCAGATAAAGCCCCAGAGCAATGTCTTCTTTGGAAACATGAATCTCTTTTCTTATCTGTGGAATAAAATCGGCAGCCCGCACAATTGGGCCCATGACCAGCTTGGGAAAGAAGGACAGAAAGAAACAATAATCCCAGAAACTTTTTACAGGCTTGAAATGACCCCGGTAAACGTCAATCGTATAACTCAGGTTTTCGAAGGTGTAAAAGGATATTCCGATGGGAAGAATGAGTTTGAGCGGTTTGATGTCTCCCCCGCTCCAGTCATTTATCATGCCTATGAAAAAATCGGTGTATTTGAAATAGAAGAGCAGACCCAGGTTAATGGTAATACTGAAAATCAGCAACAACTTTTTACGGCTTTGACTCGAAGCCTGATCAATCCAGTTGGATAAATTAAAATCCACTATGGCTGAAAGAATGATAAAAAGAAAATAAAACCCGCAAGCCTTGTAGAAGAAATAAAGGGAAAAAACGGTAAACAAAAGCACGCGGGTGAGCTTACGCTTATAAACAAACTGATAAAACAGCAGGAAGGCAAAGAAGAAACAAAGAAAGAACCCACTGTTGAACAGGAGGGGATCTTTGGGGTTGTATACCAGAGAGCCTAATAACTTATGAAGATCCAGGTGAAACAATGGGGGTGGATTTTACTTGGTGTATTTGTCATATCCTGACTTGATGGCCCTATACAAAAGACCACCCTGCATCACATATCCCTGTCCGCTGAAATGAACCCGGTCTTTAGCGGCAATTTTGGCTGCATACCATTTGCCCATAGATCCATATCCTCCCATTATCTCATAGAGGTCCCACCACGCGCAACGGTGACTCTCGGCATATTCAATAACGGCATTGCGGGCAATGGTCATATTGGGATTTTTAACCCTTCCTTTTTTTGAACGGCGAAAGGAGTCGCCGGGAGTGGTCAGCAGGATTTCGGCATTCGGATTTCTGTTCCGTATGCCGGTTACGAGACTGTCCATATTGCGTGTAAAGACATCGCGGTCGAATGCGGCACTGAAGCCTTCGTTGGTGCCCATGGAAATGATAACCAGGTCGGGTTGAAGGTAGGAGAGCTGTTCCTGAAAATGTTCGCTCAGGTTGAAATGCCTGAACTCTGCCCCGTTTACTCCAATCATATCATACAATACTCCCGGCTTGCCATTTTCGAGCAGCATGCCGTAGATACGGGAACAGGTTCCTGAATCTCCTGCCGTGCATCGTATCATCATCTGATGCATGGGGGTTGGAAAATTCTGGACAGAGGCAAACGGGCAAGTGGTGGTGTTCTTGGAATCAATGAGTCCGATTTTACAACTCAGGTCATCGCAAACCGCATAACTGTAGTTGCCGGCCCCTTTTTCATGAAACAAGGTAAACTTGTTAAATCCATAATCGAGCGTACCCTGGTCTTTTACGGTTATGCTGAGAGTGGCCGTGCTGTCTTTCGTTTCAATCGTAAATCCTCCTATTCCTATGGGCAGGGGCTGGTCAGGGAACACGTTTCGTTTGCTTTCCCACTTTACATTACTCGTTGTCTTGTAGCTGGGGGGTTCATTGGATTTGGCTACCCGGTAAGGGAACACAAAGCCCCGGCCGGCATTCCCGAAATCGGACTGGATAAGCTGACGAACGGTACCGGAAAACAAATCGGCTTGTATATGGGAATCACCCAGGTGAACGATGTTTACTCGTTCCCGTTTTCCGTTTTTTAACTGTGCCATTTTCTGATAGAAGGTACTCATGGAGATACTGTCGTTATGTAAAATACTCAACTCGGGTCGTATGAAGGAGTAGCGCCGAAGCATCGAATCAATATCGGGAACCTGCGCGGAAAGGTATACACACTGAAAAAGAAAAAGTAACTGGAATACGATGCGGCTAACCCGCTTTTTTGTCTTTCTTATATTCACCTATGATGTAATTATAGAGCAAGCCTCCCACTCTCCGGGCTCCTCTGGGATTAAAATGTGTATAATCTGAATTGGCGTAAATGGTATCGCCCGTCACCCACTTCACCATAGAACCTTCCCCACCCATAGCCTGGTAAAAGTTCCAGAAGGCTGTGTTGGTCTTTTCCGCCACCCGGCGTTGAGCCTCCACCACCACCGGCACGGAAGGATCGGTCTGGTACTGACCTTCAATCCGGGTTGATTTGTCACCTGCGCCTATCACCAGAATGCTGGCTTCCGGAAAGCAGTTCTGCAGGTGTTTCACCACCTCTGTCATCCCTTTTTCGTACCAGGAGAAATCTTTTACCTTGTCATTGACCACATTGACACCATACTGCAAAATGATCAGATCGTAGTTGAGATATTTATTCAAACCGGTGAGTACGTTATAAGGCATCTTGGTCAGGGGCATTCCGGAATTGCCCCGAAAGGAGAAGTTATCCAGTATCACTCCGGTATCGCTTTCCATGGTAAATCCATACACATTCAGGGGGCTGGAACAATTAAAGGTACAGGTAAAGCCCTGAACAGGCCTGGGGCAAACACACACCTCGTTGACAGCCCCATTACCGGAAAGAGGAATGGTTTTGTTTCCTTTCAGCGCTACCGCATTTTTTCCGTCGGAGCGGCCGTAAAACATTTTCACGGAACCAAATTTATTCAGGTGTTTACGGCCTACCGCTGCGTATTTTACCCAGCTTTCATTGCCGGATTGCAGACTGTCATTTTCGGAACTGGAATACCAGGGCATAAAAGTATGTCCTGTAATTCCAAGACCATGATCAGAGGGCACAGCATCGAGCAGTGTATATTCTTTCCAGTTGGGAGAAAACGAATGAATGATGCTCTGACGAAAGCCTGCAACAATGCTGGTGATGGGCATAAACCCAACTCCTTCGCCTCCAAACTGATCCTGCAGGAGGCTGCGGATATCCTGGGTGATAAGGTCTCCTTCAATCATGGAGTCGCCGAAATAAGCGATGCGCACTTTTTTCTTTTCCCTGCCCAGTTGATGGAGGGAAGCAAAAAAATGATGAAGCCCGCCGGTGGAGTCTGTACCAAACTGAATAATACCCGTATACTGGTCTAAAGGCACGGTGATTTTTTCCACGTTCCTGATCTGTTTGACCATCACGGTGTCTGCCACAGAAGGCCCCGAGGCAAGGGTTGCATGCAGGGCAAGGGAATCTTTTGCCGGGGAGGTCACGTCGGCGAGAAGATTTACTTTACGGGTTTCAAACGAGCCAATCTTAAAGCCGGCCCTGGTAACGGTAAAAACAAGCAGCACCAGAACGGTGATCAACACCATCACCAGGGGTTCATGCTGCCTGTTTTCTCTTTTTTTCATTGGGATCTTTGTATACAACAAAGGTAAATCTTTTATATCGTCCGGCCGGTTGATTTATTATCTGTGGCAAGGGAGCTATTATCCGTGCCAAGTAGCAGTTTTCGAAGCATGTTCAAGGCTGTATCAGCCGAAATTTCTATGTTTCGGTCGCGCTGATGTCCGAAAACAAATTTCTCGGCAAATACCTTCCCTCCGGTAGCAACGGCTATCCATACCGTACCTACGGGCTTATCGGGAGTACCACCCGTGGGTCCGGCAATTCCCGAAACAGCGATGGCATGGTGAACCTTTAACTTACTTATTGCACCGGCAGCCATTTCAGATACCACTTCCCTGCTTACCGCTCCAAACTTTTCCAGCGTCCCTCTTTTAACGCCCAACAAACGCTCCTTTTGTTCATAAGAGTAAGTAACCACAGAACCTTCGTAATAATCGGAACATCCCGGCACGGAGGTAATCAGGTGTGAGATATACCCTCCGGTACAGCTCTCGGCAAGACCCAGTTTCTCTCCCCTCTTTCTTAGCAAGTCCCCCACTAGTTGTTCCAGCTTCTCTTCTTCATATCCATATATATAAGGAGCAATGATTTTTTTCAGCTCTTCTTCCTTTGCAGAAACGGTAGCCTCCAATTCGGCCCTGTCAGGCCCGGAGGTTGTCATCCTTAATCTGACCATATTGGGTGAAGGAAGGTAGGCCAGTTTTATCCCCAGCGATTCAATGCTGTCTTCCCAGGCTGAGATCTTCTCCGCCAGCGCAGACTCCCCTATCCCTTGTGTGAGGATGGTCCGGTGGAGGATGTGAGGCAGTTTAAACAGGGAGGTAAGCCTGGGCAACACTTCCTGTTCCATCAGGCCTTTCATCTCGTAAGGAACACCGGGCATGGAAACAAACACCTTTCCTTCCTTTTCAAACCACATGCCGGGTGCTGTGCCGTTCAGGTTACGCAGAGGGGTGCAGTTTTCAGGCACTTCGGCTTGTTTACGGTTTACCGGGGTTACTGTTTTCCCGAAACGGGCAAAGATCTTTTCCACATCAGCATAAATCAGCTCGCTGAATACGAGTTTTACTCCAAAATATTCACAAAGGGTATTTTTGGTGATGTCATCCCGGGTGGGGCCCAAACCTCCTGTAAGGAGTATAATGTCCACCCTTCCTTTGGCCTCATCCAGCGCTTTCAGGATATGTTCCCGGTTGTCCGACACCGAACTGATCTGCTTCACAAAAATGCCTGCATTGTTCAGTTCCCGGGCCATCCAGGCGGAGTTGGTGTCTACTATTTGGCCTATGAGTAATTCGTCTCCGATGGTGATGATTTCTGCTAACATGGTGTCTTATGGGTTCTGAAAAAATGATTGGACGAATTTAGGATTAAGGATTAAGGATTTGGGATTTTAATGAAGGAATTATGAGCGTTACGAGAATCGGGTCTATCCCGATCAATAACATTCAATTAAATTGACTTTGGCCGAATATTTGTATTTTGCCATTAAATAAATCAAACGAACAATGAAAAAGACATTCCTGGCAATTACGATCTGTGCTTTTATTGGGTTTCAATCCCATGCCCAGATCAATCTCGGCAATCTGGAAAAAGAAGGTGGTGACCTTCTGAAAAAAGCGGAAGGTGATAAGAAGGGTGGCGATAACCCGCTTTCCAATGAAGAGGTGGTGAAAGGTCTGAAAGAAGCGCTGCAGGTGGGTACCAATAACTCCACGGCTTCTGCCTCTAAAACAGACGGTTTTTTTAAGAACCCGAAGATCTTTATCCCTTTTCCACCGGAAGCACAAAAAGTAAAAGACAAGGCTCTGGAGCTTGGAATGAAGGAGAAGGTTGATCAGTTTGAAATGAACCTGAACAGGGCTGCGGAAGAAGCTTCCAAAGAAGCCACCAAGATCCTGATCAATGCCATCACTTCCATGAGTGTGGAAGATGGTTTTAAAATCCTCAAAGGTGAAAACAATGCTGCTACCCAGTTTCTGAGAGACAAGACCACCAATGATCTCCTGACTAAATTCCGCCCGATTGTGGATGCTGCCATTGCCAAGGTAGAGCTCACCAAATCGTGGACACCTATCGTGAACACCTACAACCGTATCCCTTTCGTGGAAAAGCAAAACCCTGACCTGGGAGACTATGTAACCAAAAAGGGCCTGGAAGGTTTATTCAAGCTTATTGAAGACGAAGAGGCCAAGATCCGTAAAGATCCGGCTGCCCAGGTAACCGATCTGCTCAAGAAGGTATTCGGAAGTGTGATGAAATAGCTCTGAAGTGCCTTCGGCTCCGTTCAGGCACCAAAGACCGGTCCCTGAGCGAAGCCGAAGGTCATTCGATTAGTATATACGTGCGTTCCCGCCCAGATTGATAGAATCGAATTCCCCCTCTGTCGGCTTAACACTCATTACCGGGATACGGCTATGGTTAACAATTTGCTTGGCAAAAGGTCCCATGAACATACCGGTAAGCTCCGATTCCTGATCGGTATTGATGACAATCAGGTCGGCATTTATGGTTTTTGAATATTCCATGGCGCTGACGGCCAGGTTGGTTCCTTCCACCGATTTACGTGTATAAGGCAATCCGGAAGCCTTTACAATTTCCTCTACCGAATCCAACTTGATGTTGAATTTCCCCTCATCGTTGTCATCGTGAGACTCAATCAGTCCAAGTATATGAACCTTGGCTGAATAGTGGGAAGCCAGCTCAAGGGCATAATTGATTTTTTCGCGGGAGTGAAACTTGTTGTCTATGGGAACAACAATTTCGGTAAAGCCCAGTTTCTTGGCCTGGGTTTGGATGGTAATAACCGGACAATGGGCCCGGGTAACAATTTTATGGGCGTTGCTTCCCATGAAATACTCTTCGAAACCGCTTGCACCGTGTGTTCCCATCACGATGATATCAATCTTGTTTTCATCGGCATAGCTGACCACTTCTGATGCTATTTTTCCGGTACTGCTCATGGTCTTGGCTATGAGGCCATGATCTTTGCGTATGCCTTCTGCTATTTCGGCCAGCTTTCGCATGGCTATTCCCTGCACGGCTTCCAGGTTTGTTAAACGGAGAATGGGTTCGGGAATATCGTAGGTATATTCATTTACTTCAAGCACATGCAACAGGTACAGATCGGCTTTGAAGAGCTTGGCCATAAAGGCTCCGTGCTCGATAGCGAGACGTCCCGTTTCTGAAAAATCGGTAGGAATGAGGACTTTGGTAATTTTAAAAGCTTTCATATAGTTGGTTTTTGTTTGATGATGCGTAATCTTTTAGTCAAAGTTATCCTGACTGCTCACGTGCCCTAATGAGGGATATCAGCAGATAACATGATGGATGTCATCTTTTCCGGGAAGTGTTCTTTACAGGCTCTTTTCCCGAATCAGGAATAATGCTTAATACGGGCATATCGGCCCTTAAAATAATCTCCTGAGCGGAGGAGCCAATAAAATAATCTGTAAAATCAATTTCCTGCTGGGTCATGATGAGTAGCAAGTCGCCTTCCACTTTCCCGGCATAATCCACAATACATTGTGCCAGGCTTTCTTCCCCTTTAATGCCTTTGATGATCTCGGCCGTACATTCTATCCCGGCTTTTTCCAGATAATCTTTTACCTGTGCAAGCTGGCGGGTAAGGCGGTTGACGATGAACTCGTCCTTCGTAAAAATAACGGAAACCACCCTCACGGCTGCTTTATACAGCCTGGCAAAGACGATGGCCTTGCCCACTTTCTCCCTCGTTTCCTTTGTCAGATCAAGGGGAAGAACAATGTTCCTGCACCCCTGCCTGTGCTGCTTTCCTTTGATGGTAAGTACCGGGCATTTGGAGCCTCTTACTACATGAAGCGCATTGGAACCGATAAACCTGCGCTTGATCCCTCCGGCCCCGTTACATCCCATGACAATAAATGCTGCCTGAAGCATTTCGGCCACTTCCGTGATCTTGTCATAGACCCGTCCACGCGCCACCAGTGCCGTAATCACCTGTTTTTTATCCTTGTCTGTTATTTGTTTGATCTGTTCGTGAAGCCGCTTATCCACATCTTTTCTGATCTGCTCGTATTGGGCATCCGACAAATGTTTACCCAATATTCCGGTATCTTCAATCACATGTAACAAGGTAACTTCCGCACCTATGGCCTTCGAAAAATTAATGCCCTGGGTGAGGGCTACCATAGACTGCTCCTCGAAATCTATTGCGATGAGTACTTTCTTCGAATCTTTATCCTCCATAAAAAAAAACAATTAGGAATCCTTCTTCTCTTCAATCCTTTATATACCTTTATTCACAATCCTTCTTGCCTGTTAAGGCAGTAGATTGATACAATAGTAAAGTTTCCTAACCTCAATTCAAAGATATATTTAGCAACCCTTCTATGACAAACAGAGAAATTCCCGATTCCGAATTAATCATCAACCCCGATGGCAGCATCTTCCACCTCCATCTTCTGCCTCATCAGATTGCCGATATCGTTCTCCTGGTTGGAGATCCGGGAAGGGTTAACAGTGTCTCCAAACACTTCAGTAAGCTTGAACCTCCTGTTGCCAACAGAGAATTTGTTACTCATACCGGATATTATAACAACAAGAGAATCACTGTGTTATCTACTGGCATCGGAACGGATAATATAGATATCGTAGTAAATGAGCTGGATGCACTCGCGAATATCGATCTGGCTTCAAGAAAGGTGAAAGCAGAACATAAAGCACTTACGCTGGTACGCTTGGGGACATCGGGGTCATTACAAGCGGACATCGATACCGATAGTTTTCTGGTTTCGAAATACGGACTGGGGCTTGACGGGCTGCTCAATTATTACGGGGATTTGGATAAAATAAATGAAGACGCCCTGAGTGAGGCATTTATGAAACACACCCAATGGAAAAAGGGTCTTCCATTCCCTTACATCGTAAAAGCATCAGACCGCCTGCTTGGAATACTCGGGAAAGGCCTGAAAACAGGTATTACTGCAACGGCACCCGGATTTTACGGTCCCCAGGGAAGAGTTCTGCGTATACCCCTGGCTGTTCCGGGAATGAATGACTCTTTTACCAGCTTTCAGTTTGAAGGTGAACGAATTACGAATTTTGAGATGGAAACATCCGCCTTATACGGTCTCTCCAGGCACCTGGGACATGAAGCCTGCACCATTTGTTCCATTATTGCCAACAGACTGGCCAAAACATATAGCAAAGATTATAAGCTAACGGTTGACAAAATGATTGACCTGGTACTTCAAAGGCTGACAGCCTGATGTTGAAATCTTCCAACCAGGGTAGAAACATTATGCCTGATAAACCGTTTAATTTGTACTGAAAGCATAATTATGCTCAAAGAACAGGAATTAAACGCACTCATCAGTCTGCTCGATGACCCGGATGAAACGGTTTATCAGGAAATCCAGACGAAATTATTGTCCCTCGGACATGATGTAATCCCACTGCTGGAAAATGCCTGGGAGAATTCCTTCGACCCTATCCTCCAGCAGCGCATTGAAATAATTATCCATAAAATTCAGTTTGACAATATTGAAGGCCAGCTGGTAAACTGGGTAAGGCGCGACCAGGGAAATCTGCTGAAGGGAATTTTGCTGGTAGCCAGGTATCAGTATCCCGATATGGACGAGAGTAAGATCATCAAGCAGGTTGAACAAATAAAGCAGGATGTATGGCTGGAACTGAACAATAACCTAACCGCCCTTGAAAAGGTGAGGGTCATCAACCACATCCTCTTTGATGTACATGGTTTCGGGGGCAACACAACCAACTATCATGCACCCCAAAATTCCTATATCAATAATGTAATGGAATCAAAAAAAGGGAACCCTTTGTCCCTTTCCATTCTTTACCTGATCATCGCCCAGGATCTGAGTATTCCCATCTACGGAGTGAACCTGCCTGAGCATTTTGTACTGGCCTATGTGGACGAGGAAAGTCAGTTTCCGGTTTACGGAGAAAGCCCAAACAAGGTTCTCTTCTATATTAACCCCTTCAGTAAAGGAGCCGTATTCAGCAGCAAGGAAATTGACGCTTTTCTTAAACAGCTGAAACTGCCTCTTGAACAGAACTATTACGAACCCTGTCCCAATACCGATATCATTAAAAGAGTGTTGCGCAATCTTATCCTGGCCTATGAAAAGCTCGGGTATCCTGCCAAGGTCAAGGAACTTGAAAATCTCCTGACTGTTCTTTCTAACGCATGATTGCTGTTCCCCGCTATTTCATCGTATACAAACCATTCGGGATGCTATCCCAATTCAGCAGGGAAACTCCATCCCAGGTTACCCTGGCCAACCTTGATTTTCGTTTTCCTTCCGATGCCTATCCGGTCGGACGACTCGATGCACCGAGCGAAGGATTGCTGATTCTGACGAATGACAAGACGCTGAACCATCAACTGCTGGACCCCACACAGGAACATGAACGCTCCTATCTGGTGCAGGTAGAAGGAGAGATAACCACGGAGGGAATTCAAAAACTGATTGGGGGAATGATCCTGAACTGGAAAAAAGTAAAGCACCATACCTTGCCTGCCAAGGCCGAAAAAACAGAACCTCCCTCCTGGCTTCCGGAACGCACACCTCCCGTAAGATTTCGTAAGAATATTCCTACTTCCTGGATACGCCTTACCCTGAAAGAAGGGAAGAATCATCAGGTTCGCAAAATGACTGCTCAGGCGGGGTTTCCTACTCTGCGCCTGATCCGGGAGAGCATAGAAAGGCTGTCGGCAAAAGGGATGCAACCAGGAAAGGTGATGGAAATAAAGAAAGAAGAACTAGTTCTGTTGCTCCGGCTTTAAGCGTTCCGGAATTCTTCCAAACGTAATCTCGAAACCTACCCCTTTTTCCCGGATCACTTTCAGCTTGCCTCCCAGTTGTTCCGTCAGGATGGTAACAAGCTGCAAGCCCAATGTTGCTGTTTGATTCACATTCATTTTAGGCGGCAGACCGCACCCATTGTCTTTCACCAGAAGGCAATACAAAGGGGCCTTATTCCTTGATTTTATTTCGGTAAAACCGATCCGGATTTTTCCCTTTACACCATTCGGAAATGCATATTTAAAGGCGTTTGTCAGGAGCTCATTCAGGATAAGGCCTAAGGGAATGGCTTCATCAATGTTAAAGAGTGTCTTTCCTCCTCTTATGTCGGCTATCAGCTCCACCCTTTTTTCCATTTGAAAATAACAAGCATTCAGGTATTTCAATAATGCGACCAGGTATTCCTGAATATGAACCCTCGAAAAATCCTTACCCATATATAATTTCTCATGTACCATGGCCATTGTCCTGATCCGGTTACAACTCTCCATAAATTTCCGGTGAGCTTCCGGGTCTTTGATCGTAGCCGACTGAAGACTGAGCAGACTGGAGATCACCTGAAGATTATTTTTAACCCGGTGGTGAACCTCTTTGAGTAAGGATTCTTTTTCCTCCAATGAAACGGCCGAGTTTTGCAATTCTTCTCCCAGCATGTTGATTCCTGAGGCGAGCGCATCTATGTGGTCGCCCTTTCTGCTCACCCTGGCTTTAACGGAATAATCGAACCTCGCAATACACATTACCACGTCCAATATCTCGTCTACCCTTTTCTGGTTATCCGAATGAATTTTAAGCTGATCGTGTTGTTTTTTCTCGAGTCGGGAAAGCACACGGAGAATGGCTTTTTTCCCGGAATCAGCCGAAGCCTGGTCCCTGCCAATCTCTTTAACCAGTGTCCTAATTTCATCCAAGTCTCTTTCCATTGCCTGCTATTTCATCAAAAAAGCTTTCAGCCACAGTACGGCATCACTTTCCTTTGTAAAAAGTCTGGTTGGTACCAGGGGTGTATCAAGAAGTATAAAAAAGTTGCCGATAACCTTACTTACCGGAGATTTGATAATTAACGCCATCGAATTTACCGCCCCCTTCCTGCCTTTCATTGAAAAATGAGCCCTCGCCTCTTTGCTGATAGATTTGATGTTCCTCAGATCAACCAGGATGGGTACTGTTTCCTTGTTTTTTAGTTTTAATACAAACTCCGTATTTTCCCTTGCATGAGAAATTGTTATTTCCGAAAACGGCTTTACAGTAGTACGGAGTATCCCATCTTCACCCATGGAACTTATAAAGACAGAAGACTCCAGAACTTTGGCGCTCATACTTTCTGTCTGTTATTATTTAACTCCATGCATTTTTGCAAGCCAGCTCAAGTGGCCCATATGAACTCCCTCATGTCGTATACAATGATGTATGCACACCCGCTTACTGCTGTCCGTTCCAAATTTCAGGTTAACGCAATTAGGTTCATCCAGCTGATTTCCGGTGAGGGTTCTCAGGTGGCTTACCGACTTTAAATGAATCAGTTGCAAAGCTTCCAACACTTCAGCTACCGGAGGGCATTCTTCCCGGGGAGGTAAAGTGGTTCCGATACTGAACTTTTTAAGCCAGGCAATCTTTACTTCCGGTCCTTCAGTAGCCTGGAGCAATAAAAAATCCTGAGCCCAGGCAATGTGGCAAAGAATCCAGAATGCACTGTTGAAAGACTGACTGCCCGCGGTAAATGTCTTGAAGATATCCACTCCCTTTAGCTTGGTAAGGTAATATAGAGTAAGCTCCCGGGTATTGTCAATCACTTCGCATAAGACATCGGTTTCGTTCCGCTGGGCCATTGGATTGGGTTTGTCCGATCAAAAATATCATTTTAATTTGAACAGGAAAATCAGGAAAAGAATTATTAAATGGTGAACTCATCTGGATATTATACCTGCCGATATACAAAGATTCTGTTAGCTGATGTAGTCGTTTTTGCGCGTTCAGGAGCGCGAGAAGCAATAGCAGACGAGTAAGGTAATTCAACTCACAGAGCCTTAATTTCTATGGATGAAAACAATTAAGCCTGATTTCGTCCTGCTCCTGGATTCCAAACAGAATATTTCTTGGCAAATAAATTATTCTACCTTTAAAGTCTAATATTCGTTCTGATGGCTCTGATTTTCCGGTTTTTCTTCCAAGTAAGTTTGGCTTTGCTGATATTTGTTCCGCTGGTGTCCTGTTCACAAAAAGCGGCTACTTCCAAAACTGTTGAATACAAAGTGTCTGGAACAATTACCCAAACTCATGCTTATTGTGGAGGTGCCCGGCCTCCCAAAGAACTGATGGATAATCTTACCAAGCCCTCTCCTTTTCCGGGGAAAAAAGTATACATCCGAAGCGGTACCGAGAATTCACTCGACAAGCCGGTAATCCGGGAACTTATTGCCGATACAGGCGGACGGTTCAGCCTGCTCTTGCCTTCCGGTACTTATTGTATTATTCAGGAAGAACAGGTGAAAACATTGGATACGGATTTTTTCAGGAAGAAGCTTACCTCCTACCACAAACTGGATGAAGCCTGCCTGAAGCAGTGGTGGAGCAAATGCCTGATGACGTTTGAGGTTGGCGCTACCGACAAAACAGATCTGAATATCAATTTTCACTTTCCCTGCTTCACCAACGGAGTGCCTTGTGTTACCTATACAGGGCCTTTGCCTCAGTAGTTCTGAGAATAGGAAATCTTTTCACAATCTGGTTATTCTATACTTTTTATTCATCCGTATAAAACCACTAAGGCACTAAGGACACGGAGGTTCACTAAGGCTATATTTTCTTAGTGCTTCTTGGTGTCCTTAGTGCCTCAGTGGTAAAATTACGACCGTTGAATATTTCTAACTAATCAGCCGGTGCACTATGTTGTAAGTTTAATAAACGTCTATTCCCCCTTCCATTCCGGAAATCTTCCCGGTGTATAAGGAGCCTTATTCAACTCGAGTTGTGCTTCTATTTTCTCCAGGGCCTGATTTTGTATTTTTAAATCCGCCAGAAACGTTTTGAACTCCGTGGCAGCAACCTGATAAGATTGTTTGGCTGTTCCGGTTGGATCGCAGGTTGCATTCCAGGTGGAACCGACAATGGTTTCAATTCGTGAGTTGAGGCTTGGCCCTGTTGCAAATTCTCTTTTGGCAAGACTCTTATCTCCTTCAGCAGTTACCTTTAACTTTGTCAACACCCCGCTTATCTTATTTACTTCTTCTATTGATTCCATTTTTACGCCGGGAGCATTCAGGACAGCCTTCTGAATTTTGGAAATACGGTTTTCCATTTCCCCCATAAACACTTCCGCTCCGCTGAAGGCTCTTTTCAATTCGGCAACCTGATTGCTGAAAGCAAGAACTGCCTTTTTATCTTCTGCTGGCAGGGAAGCAAAATTGAGACCGGTTACCTGAAATGCCACAGGTGGCACCAACTCTGAGAACCGGCCTTCGTCGAATTTGGAAAGCGACACGAAATATTTTCCGGGCACTACAAAAGGGCCTTCATCGGGCTCGGAATAAGGATTGCTCAGATCGGGTTCGGGAATGGTGGAAGAAGTGGTAGTCGGATATCTCAGGTTCCAGGCAATCCGGCTGATGCCTTTCGTGGCCGGCGATTTAATGCGGCGTATCACATTTTTATTTTCATCGGTTATCAGAAACAGAAGATAAGGCGGGGTTTCATTGTCTTCGGCACGCATGGCATCGAAGGAAGGGTAATCCACCGCTTCTCCTTTTTTAACCTTTTCTTTCTCTAAGTCCTCACGCTTCTGTTTGAGGCTTTTCAGGTTCTCCTTCAGGTAATAAGTAAACACCGCTTCCGATGGCAGGTTTTCGGCTGTATAAAAACTCTCTCCCTGAGAAGCTTTCCCCCTTTCTCCATAAGGAGTAGCAGGTACAAACTGAAGGGCATCTTTCACCGGAAAGATTTCAGCAGTTTTCTGAAGGGTTTCCGGCTTCAGGTTACGCAGGGAGGAATAGTCATCCAGAATAAAGAAGCCCCTTCCAAAGGAGGCCAGTACCAAGTCGTTCTCTCGTTTTTGAATGGCGATATCCCTGACAGGAACAACAGGCAACCCGCCTTTCAGTTGAATCCATTTCTTCCCTCCGTCAATGGTAAAGAACAATCCAAATTCCGTTCCGGCAAAAAGGAGATCGGGGTTGACAAAATCTTCGGCTATGCAATAAACGGATCCTCTTTCCGGAAGATTGGATGCAATAGACGCCCAGGTTTTCCCTCCATCCGTGCTCTTGAAGAGGTAGGGTTTAAAATCGCCCATGCGGTGATTGTTGTAAGAAGCGTATACGACAGACTCTTTATGCTGGGAGGCGAGGAGAAAACTTACAAAGCTGTATTCCGGCACTCCGGCAATCTTCTCACTACGGGTCCAGTTTTTGCCTCCGTCGGCAGTATACTGTATGAGGCCATCATCAGAGCCCGTAAACAAGAGGTCTTCTTTTACAGGTGACTCACTGAATGAAAGGATGTTTCCATAGATGGAAGTGCTTTGGTTTTTTGCTACGGCATCCATGCTCCATACCTTGCCCATGACGGGAAGTTTATTCCGGTCTATGTGTTTGGTGAGGTCGGGACTGATTGCTTTCCAGTTGTTTCCCCGGTCATCCGAACGGAACAATTTGTTTGCGGCAAAATACAAGCGGGTATGAGAATAGGAACTCACCAGCAGGGGTGCATCCCAGTTCCACCGGAGTGCCTCTTCTCCGTTCTTCTCAACCGGTTTGATGTCAATACTCTCCCGGCTCTTACGATCGTATCGTACCAGACCTCCATATTGGCTCTGGGAATAAACAATGTTCGGATCCTGGGTGTCAACCTGAGACTCAAAGCCGTCGCCCCCGGTGGTTACATACCAGTCGGCATTGATGATACCGGAAGAGCTGGTGGTACGGGAAGGTCCTCCCAGACTATTGTTGTCCTGGGCTCCTCCATAAACATTGTAAAAAGGAGAAGCATTGTCCACCGCCACCCGATAAAATTGGGCGATAGGCAGATTCGCCTTAAAACTCCAGTTCTGTGCAGCGTCATAACTTTCATACACTCCTCCGTCACAACCTGCTATATAATGTCTGGTATCGGAAGGGTCAATCCACAGTGCATGGTTGTCCACATGCTTGTTTTTTTCACCCAGCGCCGAGAATGTCTTACCTCCGTCGTTGGAAACCTGGTTGATGGTGTTGAAGACATAGACGCGATTCAGATTTTTGGGATCGGCAACAATTTCGGAATAATAGTTCCCGGCGGTATACATGGGATTCCGCTTTTCCCAGCTGGCACCCCGGTCGGTTGAAAGAAATACACCGCCTTTGTCGTCGGCAGTTTCCACCACGGCGTAGAGGTAATCCGGGTTAACAGGAGACACAGCCAGTCCGATACGGCCCATGTCAGCGGAAGGCAGTCCATTCACAATCTTATTCCAGGATGCCCCTCCGTCTGTACTTTTGTAAAGAGATGATTCAGGCCCCCCGCTGATATAAGTCCACTCATGCCTTCTGCGCTGATGCGCAGCCGCGTATAATACATCCGGGTTGCGGGGATCCAGGTGTATTTCATTGCAACCTGTATTTTCACTTATCTGCAGCACCGCCTTCCAAGTCTTTCCCCCATCGGTGGTTTTATATACTCCCCTGTCTCCTCCAGACGACCAAAGGGGTCCGTAAGCAGCCACGTAAACCACATTTGAATTACGCGGATCGATCGCAATCATCCCGATGTGCTCGGAGTTTTTAAGCCCTGTATTATGAAAGGATTTTCCACCGTCTTCTGATTTGTACACCCCATCCCCATACGAAACGCTCCTTTGGTTGTTGTTTTCACCGCTTCCCGCCCAAACGATGTTGGGGTTGGAAGGATCGATGCTTACGCAGCCTATTGAAAAAGAACCTTCCCCATCGAACAGGGGAGAAAATGTAATCCCGGAATTGGAAGTTTTCCAGACTCCTGCCCCTGCCGTTGCCAGATAATATTCACTGTGGTTCTGGGGATTCACGGCAATATCCAGGACCCGTCCCGAAGTAACAGCGGGACCAATACTGCGGAACTTAAGTCCGTTAAAAGTGGCGCTGTTCAGAGGGGAGTTGTCGGCTGCGGGTTTGGAAGCATCCTTTGGTTGAGCAAAGGAATAAGGCATCACGCTTCCGGAGAAGGCAAATACGAGGAATAAAAGAGATTTTTTCATGGCTTGATTTTTAATCAGGCCAAAGATAAGGGAATTCAAAAACCGAGGGCAACTACTTGATGAACGGCAAAAAACCATTCCGGTTATATTCTTAAAACCAATGGTATATTTTAGGTTGCAGTTTAAAGGAATGAGCCCTGTTATGCTTGGCCCCGGCTTGTTTTGCCTGATTTCCTATACTTAGGAGGTTGATTTTAGTTCCGACGGTAAAACAAACATCCACAATTCCGAATGGTTCATCGGGGTAATTCTGACCAAAGCGAAACTTGAATTCCCCGAAAAGAGCAAGATGATGGTAGAATCTTTCGAAACCAATTCCAAGGTTGAGGGCAGTCCAGTTGAAATTCACCACCTCTCCTTGCTGATAATCGTAAATATCTTTGGTAAAGACCGGAACTCCCTGATAGGTACCTTTCCATTGCTGCAAACAAGCGCCTACTATCCCGTAGAAGTGAGTATTGCTCTGGCCCACATTCAGGTATAGATAATTCAGGTTTAAATCATAATTGCGTGCTTCAATGCCTCCCCATGCCGGAAGCGCGTCGTGATGCAACTGGTCTGTGAATTCACCGGTAATCCCGAGCCTTCTTCTAAAGCGAATGGACAAGCGTCCGTTCAAGCCTGTTTTAATTTCGCCGATTGGTTCAATTCCCATATTCACCGTTGAGAAAGCCAATGCCCCACCCACCGATATGTGGAGCAAGGAGTCACGGGGATGTTTGGAAACTGGCAGGAAAGTCCCCATCGCGCAGATGTTCCCTGCCAGAAAAACCAGTATGAGCGGTCCGAAGATTCGTTTCATGTTTCTTTTCTTTAGAGCGGGGACGCCCTGTAAAGATACAAAACACCTAAGCTTCGCCTGCTTTGAAATCAGGGTTTATTTATTCAAAATCACCCGGGTCGTAATCACTTTCCCCCCTATCTGAATGCGAACAAGGTAAATGCCATCCGGCAAGTCGGACAAATCCAATCCAACAGAATAAATTCCGGTATAATGACCGGGAATCTGAAAAAGGGATTTGACCACCTTTCCTTTGAGGTCAAGGATCTGGGCACTCACATCGGATCTGAAAGGAACCGAATAGTTGAGGGTTACGGACCCGCTGGAAGGATTTGGGAAACAGGTTACAGCAGGCAGGTTTTCTTTCTCCGCCGGAATCTGTTTTTCATCCACTGCTAGTGCATTTTCTGTCAGAACAGAATCAATGCCTTTTTCTGGTATCGGATCTGATTTAGGAGAGAGAGTAGTATCCGGAGGAATAACAACCATCTGGCCGACCATGCATAATTCGGGTTCAGGCTTGGAAGGGGTAAAAGCAATATCACCGACAACCATGTTTTCTTGTCTCGGCAAGGTGCTTACTTCGGGTGAAGGAGGAAGTTGTGTGATGGCAGGTGTTGGCATAATCGTTTCCGCATGGGTTACGGTTCTCACCACTCCACCGAGGACATCGGTTCTTATCTGTTCCGGCCTGGCCGTGTCGGGCCGGTAAACAGTATCCCCTTTGACCATATGTTCTTTTTCTTTGGGAGGTTCGGGCAAGCGTTTAACCATTCCCATGGTTTTGTGTCTCTCGGATTCGGGGGCAGGTACGGTTGTTACAGGTTCGGGCGGGCGCACGCAAACTTTCCCTGTCAGGGTCTGACCAAAGGTATCGGTAAGACCGAACAAAGTTGTGCCGAAAACCAGGAACACGGCCAGAGCAAAGGCCCGGAAAGGTGAAATATTACGGGGAAGCAGGTTAAAGGGGATTTCCAGATCGGAAGGAACCTGAATCTGACTGGTACTAAACCTGCCGCAAATTTTACCTTCTTCTTCCTGAAGGAGTATTTTTTCCACTTCCTCCGCACTTTTACGGCTGAAATCATGCACGGATTTATTGCAAACACTGCAGAAAGCGCCTTTTTGATCAGGCGTCATTTGATTCCAGTCCTCGTGGCAGGGTTTTGGAATGCTTATGCGTTGAAAGATGTCGTTGTTCATAGCCGGTTGGTTTGGTGAATTTGATTGAATTACTAAGTGGATGCATGCAAAACCCTTATTCCATAAACCGGAAGATTAATTTTCCATTCATAATGTCCAAAGGGGATTTTAGACACACTTCACCGGAAATAAACATTTTAACTATATTTGACTCATCCAGCTCCAGAAACTCCTTTATGAAACACTTCATCTGCGCATTTTCCCTTTCTATCATTGGCCAGATACTGTTTGCTCAGTCGGCTCAAAAAAACATTTACTTTTCCGTAGACAGCTTTCGGCTGAGCGTGGAAAATGTTGATTTGATCCAGAAATCATTTGATGCCATGGGGCCCGGGGATAAAAGCACTTTTAGGGTCCTTATTCACGACGATACTAAAAACAAGGGGTTGATTAATGAGCTGGACCGTAAGAGATCTGCCGAACTGTACGATTTTTTCGCTCTGGAAGGAGTACCTGCTGCAAACCTCAAGGTGATCAAGACACCCGGTAGGGAAGCCAAGGGATTTATCAGTGATGACATGAAAAATCTGATGATTTATGACGTAGAGGTATATAAGGCCCTGCCTTCTGAGACCTTTACTACAGTTTCCGGAGTAGACCTGGTTACCCAGGCTCCTCAAGTCTTCGGTATTGGCTCTGATGCTGAACAAAAGATTCAGGGAAGAGAAGGGACAGAGCTTATTTTTCCGGCAGGGGTGTTTGAATTTAAGACCGGAATAAGTGTAACAGGGCAAATAAAAATTGAACTGAATGAATTTATGACACCCCAGTCAGTAGCAAGCGCCGGATTGATGACTATGAGCGGATCCAAGTCGTTGGCGATGGCAGGCATCATCCGGGTGAAAGCAAGTAGTAATGGAAAAGAGGTGAGGATCAAAAAAGGCAGGACGGTACAGGTGACTTTCCCATCCAGGGTATCCTTGCCGGATTCAAAATTATACTCCGGTTCGCTTGCAGAAGGCATCCTGGATCTTCATCCGGTATTGCCACCGGTGAATGCCGTTGCAACCGATCTCCGTTACACTGTCTCCACCCCCAGCCTGCATTGGCTGGCGTGTGCTGCGGAAGAGAAAGCTACCGCCAAAGGCAATCTGGTACTGAAAGTATCCGTTAATTATCCTGTTACCGCCCGGGTAGTAATCGCAGAGGAGTACAAGGTTTATGCTTCTTCTTTGGCATCTGACTCCAAAGACCTTGTTTTCAAAGAATTGCCCTTGGGAAAGAAAGGTTACCTGGTGGCGTATGGTGAAAAGGACGGGAAGGTTTACGCCTTTTCCAAAGAACTCACCACCTCGGCGGAGGGAAAAGAAAAAGTAAGCCTCCGGGAGGTTACACCCGATATCTTACAAGCCATGCTGAAAGGTGAAGGAAAATAATGATTTTCAATAAACAAGACCGGAGAATAGAAAATTATCCTATTTTTGCTCGCATTATTTGCCGTTCTTATTCCAGCTAATCACCAGGCTTGCAAAAGCCAAACCAAATCAGGAGTGAAAATAGACGACAAACGGGTGTTTCAATTCTTAATACTTATTTTGGCATAATACTCAAATCCATGAAGAAAGTCCCTTTCTCAAAATTCGCCTTGATTGCGTTGATTGCTTCCACCCTCTTTGCTTCCGGATGCGGAAACAAACCTTCTGTAGATTCAACTGAAGGTCAAACCGACACAACGGCAACCAAGGAACCGGTTAAGAAACCGGGAGAAGTTCAAAAATATTCTCAGGTTCCGTCACCGGGAGAAATGTTTTCCTTTATCAAGCAACTGGGGAATAAAGGCGTGGATGATGTATCCAAACTGAACAGCACAGAAAACAAAAACAAATACAACGATAATAAATCCAGGTCCCTCAATTTCGGGGTTTACTCTGCCGATCTTTTATTCTGCAGCACCTTTAACCATGGGGCCGAAGCACTGAAGTATTTCGTCAACATTAAGAAGCTGGGAGATGAAATTGGCATATCCACCGCTATCAACGAACAAACCGCCAACAGGATATCAGCCAATATCGGCAATCCGGATTCACTCGCCGCTATTTCAAACGACTTATACTTTACTACGTTCGATCACCTGGAAAGCAATGATCGGGGGAACACGCTTGCCCTGGTTATGGCCGGAGGATGGGTGGAAAGCCTTTACATGGTTACCAGTATGGAACCTGTGTTTAAAAAAGACAACCCGGTTATTACCCGTGTGGCCGAGCAAAAATTCACACTCGATAACCTGATCGACTTTATGAAAAAGTATGAGAAGGATGCCGATGTAGCGGCCATGCTTAAACAACTGGGAGACCTGAAAACCGAGTTCGATAAGATTGAGGACTCCAAAGGACCTGCAACCCTTACCAAGAAAAACGGGAAACGGGTTCTGGGAGGAGGATCGGGTAAAATCGGTATCTCCCCTGAACAATATGCCTCTATTCACGATAAAATTGCAGCTATCCGTAATTCCATTACCCTTACCAAATAATCCAACATCCTCCCGCTTCCAACGAGTGGGGAAGGTATTTACTGAAAGACTTGTTTGAATTTTTAAAATAAATCAAAAGATGAAAAAATTAAGCATCCTTACCTGTCTAAGCATTCTTTTCTTGTATGGAACAGGAATGTACGCACAATCCTGTACCGGCTTTCACAAGAAGTCTTGCAAATCTCTCGGTGATGAGGGTTGGGTATACAATTCCCAATCAAAAAGCGGCCTTTTCGAATACGGAATGTCTTCTGAAATAAAGATTGTGATCTTCAAAGACAACGACTATTCCATGACCTTGTGCAACGAGAAAGCGCTTGGAAAAGGAGAATTGATGCTAACCATCAAGGATGCCAAGACCGGAGAAATGATCTACGACAATGCAACCGACGACCGGGCCCAGCACCTGGAATTCTCCTGCGCCACTACACGGAGCGTGATTGTTACAGTTACCGCTGGAGGAGACGGTTCAGGTAACACGGGTTCATCGTCACATGACAAAGGAAACGACGCCAAAAAGACAGCAACCAAAGGCACCAGCACAAATAAAAGCGCGGAACCGGTGGATGGTGGTTGCGTAGGGCTTCTGATCGAACAGAAAGCCTCTTCCAAACAAGGATTTTAATAGTATTCAATCCGGTGTTGCCGGAAATGGAAAGAACTTTTAATCTAAAATCCTGAAGTGACCGAACAAGAGGAGGTCTGCTTCAGGATTTTCGCTTTTTCTTCTTCCAGAAGGAATAAACGAAGTGAAATCCAAAACTCAGGTTCTGGGTATAACCGTGCAAATCGCTTTCGCTGTAACTGATCGAATGCTGATCCAGGGCCAGTGCGTAAGGATTAAACTCATTTCCAATGAACTCATAACTGAGATTAAAACCTATCCCGAAGTTGTCGTCGGTATAAAAAGAGATAGAAACTTCCGGCTCGACATAGACACCTTTATCGTTCTGTCGGATAGGATAGGTAGACTTCAGCGGAATGATGTCATAAGACTTGATGTAGCATTCGCCCGCATTTACGGCTGCCGAAAAAACAGCACTTTTCAGAATAAAGTAATCGTAGCCTAACCGTACTCCCCCAATATTGTATTGTTGTTTTGTATTCAGCTGAGGAATCTTGTTAGGAGGAGTCTCGAATCCGGAATTTTGATACATCACCCCCAGGTTTATTCCTTTGTAAACATCTACGTTTACAGAAAAGGTAGCGTCGTAAATACCATTGAAGCTTCTGCGAAAAGCTCCGTTGCTGACGGGGTGTGGCACCAGGCCATTTCCTCGTATCGTCATCCGGAAGGGGCTGTAGATGGCATGGCGCACATCCTGGTCATTCCCTCCGTCTTGTGCTATAGCAGAGGTAGCCAGAAGGGAGAAAAATAGGTATGTGATTTTCCTGGCTGACAATGAAGATGTATTTAAACAAACGTATACCCGATATAATCTATAAACCGGTTTTTATGGAAAATATTGTCTGCATGGCATCAATATTCATGCCCCTAGATTCTTTTCGAATATTTCCATCATCTCCATACTTATTCCGGTATTGGAATACCCTCCATCGTGAAACAGGTTTTGCATGGTAACCATACGCGTCAGATCAGAAAACAAGGCCACACAAAACTCCGCACAGGAATCGGCACTGGCATTTCCAAGCGGAGAAAGCGATTCGGCGACGTTGTAAAAATTATCAAACCCTTTGATTCCGTTTCCGGCTGTTGTTTTGGTTGGGGACTGGGACACCGTGTTAACCCTTACCTTTTTAGCTTTTCCATAGTGATAGCCAAAGCTTCGTGTAATGGATTCAAGGGTTGCTTTCGCATCAGCCATATCGGTATAAAACGGGAAAACGCGCTGAGCCGCAATGTAGGATAAGGCAACCACAGACCCCCACTCGCTGATTGCATCGAGCTTATAAGCCACACTCAACATCTTATGAAGAGATAGCGCGGAGATGTCCAGGCTTTTCATAAAATAATCGTAATTCAATTCTGTATAAGGTATGTTTTTCCGGATATTGGGAGACATGCCAATGGAATGAAGGACAAAATCAATTTTGCCTCCGAGAATTTCCTGCGATTTCACAAACAGGTTAGTCAGATCCTCCACACTTGTTGCATCCGCAGGAACAATCTCCGCGCCTGTTTCAGCTGAAAGTTTCTTAATCTCACCCATACGCATGGCAACCGGGGCGTTTGTAAGCACAATTTTCGCACCCTGTGCATGTGCTTTTTGTGCCACCTTCCAGGCAATGGAATTGGCATCCAGAGCGCCTGTGATAATCCCCCGTTTTCCTTTTAAAATCATATTGTTCCGGTTTAAGAATGATGCTTGATTAGTATGAGACGAGACAAATATAAGTGTTTCTTCCCTATGCCCGGAATGAATACACGCTCCGGGATATTCAGGAATCCAGCAATTCCTTCGCATTTTTAAGTGCGGCAGGCCCGGGCTCACCGGCACTCAGCATTTTTGCAATTTCCTGAACCCGTTCGGCCGGTTTCAGAACTCTTATCCGGGTCACCGTCTTGCTGCCCCCTGACTCCTTATATACAAACAAATGCTCCCTGCCTTTGCTGGCAATTTGTGGAAGGTGGGTAATGGTGACAACTTGCATTCCGGTGGCCATCTTTTCCATGATTGTTCCTACTTTATCGGCAACATCACCGGAAACACCTGTATCAATTTCGTCGAAGATGACGGATGGAAGAGCGGTCTTCTGGGATATGATGGATTTAATACTCAACATGAGTCTCGATAATTCACCTCCCGAAGCTACATTGCCCAACTCCTTTAGATCACCACCTTTATTTGCCGAAAAGAAAAAGTTCACCCGGTCCTGGCCGTTGACGTTGAACTCCCCTTCCATCAGACGATCACATCTCACATCCACATTCGCATCCGGCATTCCCAGTTTGCCAAGAAGGGATTTAATTTCCTTCCCGAGTAAAAGGCTTGCCTGTTTTCTCTTTTCAGACAAAGTCGATGCCTGACTCAAAATCACCTGACGCATCCCTTTCAGTGTCCCTTGCAGCGCTTTTATCTCAGTCTCCAGTGAAGAGATCCCCAGCAAACGATTTGAAAGTCCTTCTCGTATATCCAAAAGTTCCCCTACATTTTTTACCTGGTGCTTTTGGAGCAAGCGATATAGCGTATCCAGTCTGCCCGTGAGTTCTTCCACTCTGGCCGATTCAAAAACAACACCTTGCTCTGCAGCTTCCAGTTCATCCGCAATATCTTTCAGCTCAATATACACGCTGTTCAGGCGCTCCGATACACTGGCTATGGAGCCACCAAATCGGGTCAGAGTTGCCAGCAATCCTTTCAGTTCATTCAGAGAAGAAAGGATATTGATATCGCCTCCCTGTAAACCAAAGGTTACCCGGCCAAGGCAGGATTTGATATGTTCTGAATTATTGAGCATCTCGAGCTCAGCTTCGAGGGATTCCATATCCACCTTATCCAAACCACCTTCTTCCAGTTCGTTAAATTGAAACTGATAGTAATCCAGATCCCTTTTGGAAGCCGATTCCGCTTCTATCAACGACTGCAATTTCTTTTCCAGCCCGGTAAACTCTTTAAAATC
>Ga0207114_1022_pt1 | contig 57084 bp, 46 predicted proteins | sample Alteio_BWMinHeat_70_FD_153560 | JGI IMG/M metagenome (GOLD analysis project Ga0207114, IMG submission 153560) | Enriched cells from forest soil in Barre Woods Harvard Forest LTER site, Petersham, Massachusetts, United States -... | ecosystem: Environmental > Terrestrial > Soil > Temperate forest >... | reverse complement strand
GACCGAGCATGGACATTTACGCTTTGGGAATGAGTCTCTATGAACTGCTGACTCTACGGCCGGCGTTCTCCGGGCAAACGCGCGAAGAGGTCCTGGCACAACTGATGACGGTAGAACCAGGAGCACCGCGGCGGCTGAACCGGGCGATTCCCATCGAGCTGGAGACCATCGTCTTGAAAGCGCTGGCCAAGAGACCGAAAGAGCGTTATGGCAGCGCCCTGGAGTTGGCGGACGATTTGCGGCGGTTTCTGGAAGACAAACCGATTCTGGCGCGGCGACCATCGCTGGCGGACAAGGCCCGCAAATGGGCTCGCCGCCACAAGGGGTTGATGAGGGCCCTCGCCGTGATGGCGAGCTTAGCCTTCGCCGGACTGATCATCAGCACCGTTATCATCGCCCGAGAACGGCATGAAACCGAGATGCGCCGCCGCCAAGCGCGCCGAGCCGTCGATGAGATGTACTCGCAATTTGCGGAATCCATGCTGTCCCGTCAACCCGGCATGGAGCAGCTGGAAAAAGAATTCTTGCTCAAGGCTTTGCAATTCTATCAGGAATTCTCCCGAGAAGAGGGCGCTGATCCTGAGCTTCGCTTCGAGACGGCCAAAGCTTTTCGACGGATGGGAGACATTTATTACAAGCTCGGGCAACTCGACAAATGCGCAGAAGTTTTCCAGGAAGCAAACACTCGACTGGAGCGTTTAGTCTCGGAGTTGCCAACCGACAAGAATTACCGCCGGGAATTGGCTTTGACTCGCAACAATCGAGCCAGTGTCTTCCGAGATCAAGGCCGTATGAACGAGGCGGAAGAGGCTTATCGAAAGGCCGAGCAACTGTTGGAAACGCGCGACGGGGAAGAAGCGGCCATTCCTCTGGATGATCGTGAAAGCCTGGCAGGGGTAGAGAATAATCTCGGCATTGTCTTGACAGCCCTGGGGCGATGCAAAGAAGCGGAGCAGTCGTATCGCCGGGCATTAGCCATGTTTGAGAAGTTAGCCGCCGACCAACCCGCTTCCCCGAGTTATCGATACGATCTCTCCGGTTGCCTGAACGACTGGGGGAACTTGCTGGTGGCCATGGGCCGCTTTCGGGAATCCGAGAAGTTTCTGAGTAGGGCACTGGCAATTCGAGAAAAACTGGTCGCTGATTATCCAACCTTTCCGGCCTATCGTCAGGCGCTGCCGGTAAGCCATACGAGTTTCGGAGCGCTGCTTTCTGTCACGGCTCGTTACGAAGAAGCGACACAGCACTATCGGCATGGTCAAGCGATGCTGGAAAAACTCACGAAGGATTTTCCCGCGACGCCGAGTTATCGCCAGGAATCGGCCGGCAATGCGGTCGGCTTGGGCTGCGTCTTGACAGCGCTCGGGCGCTTGAATGACGCGGAGAAGAGCCACCGGCATGCCCTGGCCCTGCGGGAAGCCTTGGCTGTCGAGTACCCGGGTACGGTTTCATTTCGCCAGGAGGCGGCGGCGAGCCATGCTTACTTGGGACAGCTTGCTTTTCTCACTGGGAGGTATGCGGAGGCAGAGCGAGCATCTCGGCAAGCTTTAATACTTCGTCAAAAGCTGATGGACGAAGATGCCGATGGGCGTCATGGGCACGATGTAGCCGCCAGCCACCACCAGTTGGCCAGTCTGCTGGCGCGCCTGGGCCGGCTATCGGAAGCCGAATCTCATTATCGCCAGGCGCTGAACCTACAAAGCCCCGAATCGCCGCGGTCTGCTGTTTTTGACCGCTTGGGGCTGGCTTCCTGTCACAGTGACTTGGCGGTACTCTTGGACGGACTGGGCCGACACGCAGATTCTGAAACGGAGCTGCGGAATTCTCTGGAAGGTCTCCGACAACTGATCGATGAATTCCCGGACGTCATTCCTGTCCGCATGGTTATGTGCGCCGGCCTGGATCACTTGAGCCGGGTCTATCAAAACACCGGCCGGGCGTCGGAGGCAGAGAAGTCACTCAGTTTGGCGGCAGCCTTGGCGCAAAAGTGCACGGCCGAGATGCCTGCCAATCCGGATTGTCGCCGTCAGCATGCCCGCCTCCAGATTCGGCAGGCGGAAAGGCTCGCGGCTGGAGGGCAGACTCGCCAGGCCGAAGAGGCTTTTCCCAAGGGCGTAACTTTGCTGGCAAAGCTGGCAGACGATTATCCAGCGGTGCCTGAATTTCGCCGCGAGTTGGCACAAGGTCTCGATCTCCTGGCTTGCTTGCTGGCCCGGCAGGGGAGAAAATCGGCAGGAGCGCAAACCTTCCGCCAAGTGCGGCAACTCCTGGAGGAGTTGACTCGGAATTCTTCTGAGACACCGGGGCATTTTCAGGAACTAGCGTGGTTCCTGGCCACCTGTCCGGACGAATCATTTCGTGACCCGAAAGTTGCCTTGCAAATGGCCGAGCGGGCCGTGGCACTCGCACCAGAACAGGGTGACTGCTGGAGCGCGCTCGGCATCGCTCATTACCGAAGCGGGGATTGGAAGAAGGGCGAGACCGCTCTGCAGGAGGCGATCAGGCTGCGCAGCGGAGGCGGCTGCGCCGATTGGCTGTTTCTTGCGATGATCTGCCATCAATTGGGTGAACTGGCGCAGGCCCGGCAATGGTTCGACAAAGCCGCCGTTTGGATGGAACAAAATCAGCCTGCGGCCGAAGATTTGACCCGCTTTCGCGCCGAAGCCGAGGCCGTCATCGCCAAAGGCGGGGGAAGCGCAGAGCTTCAGAGAGGAATGGGAGGTCAATGAGATTCTCTCTTTGGAATCATTGGCTCAAGCCGAATCTTGAAGTGATCGGCCGGCCAAGGTGTCGAGTCAGGCGCGGCGGCTTTGTTCCTCGGCTGGAGGTCCTCGAGGATCGATGTCTGCTTAGCATCGTTCCGACCTTAGCTCTTGGCGCCAACACCACCTGGCTGCCGGTCGCAGGCGCCAGCGGCACTATCGATCCCGTGTCCACCCAGACAATTTCGACTGATCACTCAACGAGTCTCAGCGTTACCTTTCATTATTCGCAGGCTGGAATCCAGCTCCAGTACATCATTACGGGAAATCTCAATGTCGTGATCGCGGGAACCTTGACTTCGCAAAATGCGGGAAACACTTTCGTCCTTGATACGACAGCGCCATTCTATGACACGAATGACCCACAAGCGGCGAGTTTCAATTTGACCCTCAGTCTGTTCGGGAGCCAGACGGGGCTCGCTGCGCCGACGAATTTGCAAGTTGCCATTCAGGCTACGGAGACAAACAACGCAGCATCGCTGAGTTTCATGATTTCGGGCGCGGACATTTCCGGAGCGCGACTGGCCAGTTCGCCTGCTATTTTCTACTTTCCAAACCAGAACATCACGACGGCAATAGGGGTGTCGACAAACGCACAAACAAACGACATTGCCATCCAAAGCCTCACTGGGATTCCAAGTTTCTCGATTACTTTTGCCCGCCCCAACGTTGTCACAAATGCCCAAACTGTGACGACAAGTGGGACCTATTCTGCCCGGGATTCAGTTGGTTACGCAGTTTTGATTGCCTCATCTGACGGAGTTGTTCTTGATCGGGCGCCAAAGTTCTTCAACCCTTCGGAAAAAGGCTTGCCATCGGATCGGGGAACGATCAGCACCTACAACAGCTTGGTTGTGGCCGACTCCGGTCCTGGGTTCCATCTGACGCTGTCGATCACTCAAGAAATCAGCTATCGATCATCGAGCCCGGCGGCGCAGACCACTTGGACGGGATTACGGCCGCCTTTGGAAGCAGCGTTACGCGGACGGGAATTGCGGACGACTAAAGTCGAGTTGTCCTCCGAGGACACGAATGCGCGCTCGTTTGCCGGCGTTCGTGATCGGGACGAGGCGGACAACCGCCCTATGGAGATCATGGTGGCCAATATCTTGACAGCGTTGCAACAGGCCAAAGCCGAGGATCGAACCAGGGAGATTGCTCAAACGGCAGCGCCAGAAACGACTCCTATCGACATGGATCCGCCACAGTGGGATTCCCAGCCTGTGGCTTTTTGGCCCCGGGAAGAGCACGGCGAAATGGATGCCCTGGGGAACAACATCGCTTTGCCTTTGAACGAGCTGCTCGGTGAAACCGCGCTCAAAGAACCAATGAATCCAGTAGTGAACCAGGGACCGCCAGGGCTGGAACAAAGCGGGCCGGTCCCCAAGCATTCATTGACCAGCCGGAGGAGGACAGCATCGCGACTGAGCTGGCTGCCCCTTGCGGAGAGCGTGGTCGCCGTCTTCGCTGCTCTGGGTTGGCCCGGTGCAATCTGGTTAGGGCAACCTACTTCTTGGAAGCACGAGCAGCGGCCTAAAAATCCTGCGCCTGCCCGTTAAGTTGAAGCCAAATAACGGCGGTGAATTCAACTCCTCGACCAGGCTCCTCCACAAACGCTACGCCAGATATCCCGTGATTTTGTAGTCGCAGTTCATCGGGTTTGCGCGCAGGTCAACAGGACGCAATCCATATCTTCTCGCCCCAACCGGTCAGTGAACTGCACCCTGGCGCTGGTTGCGCTCGGGGATGCTTGCGTCAGCTTGGCCCCGACTTATAATTGGCGTGGGGATGTCTTGGCGCTCGGGAAAAGAACGGCAGAGAGCCGAGGAAACAGAGAAGAAGTTGGCAAGACGTTAGTATTCTCTATTCTCTCTATTGCTTGCTTGTTCGATTTCCATGGCGTCCCGAACGGAGTTTGCTCCGGACAACCGGACTGGAAGGGTTCGCCTCGTGGTTCAATACCGAAACTATCGGAACGACGATCCGCCAGGTCTGGTTGAGATTTGGAACGAAACGTTCTTAGGTCGCGGCTGCGTGCAACTGCGTCATGGGGCGGCGCTGGAGCGATTCATTTTCGCCAAACCGTATTTCGATCCGGCGGGTCTGGTTATCGCGGTGGACGGCCCGGTCCGCGTCGGCTTTGCTCATGCGGGATTCGGATGCAACAATGCGGAATCGGCTATGAGCACGGCCAGCGGGGTGACCTGCGTCGTTGGCGTCCGACCTTCCTATCAACACCGGGGCATCGGCTCGGAGCTGCTGGGACGCTGCGAAGAGTATTTGATCGGCCAAGGTGCGCGCACGCTGTACGCCGGCGGCATGCGCCCGCTCAATCCCTTCTATTTTGGGCTCTACGGCGGCAGCGACCTGCCCGGCTTCCTGGCCAGCGACACGGCGGCCGCTCCGTTCATGGAATACCAAGGCTACCGCGCGTGGAGCACCTGTCTGGTCTTTCAACGCCGGCTCGACCAGCCGGTCAACGTCGCGGATGCTCGGTTTGCCGGCTTGCGCAAGAAATATGATTTGCGCGTGGTGCCGCGAACCAGCACCGGGACCTGGTGGCAGGAATGCGTGCTCGGGCCGCTGGAGCCTTTGGAGTTTCGCTTGGAGGAGATGACTAGTGGCCGGCCGGTGGCGCGCGCGGAGGTTTGGGAAATGGAGGGCTTCAGTTGGCGCTGGGGCTTGCCGGCCGTGGGAATCATAAATCTTGTGACTCGCGACGACGTACGCCGCCAAGGCTTGGCAAAATTCTTGATGGTCAATTTGCTCCGCTACTTGCAGGAACAATATTTTGGGCTGGTGGAGGTGCAGTCCATCGAGCGCAATCAGCCGGCCGTGAAATTGTTTCAAAGCCTCGGCTTCGAGCAAGTCGATTTTGGAAGGGTGTACAAGCGCGAGCGCGATTGATAAGAAGAAGGCAGAAATCGTCAGTAGTCAGTAGTTCGTAGTCAGTAGCAAGCACGAACCACTGACTAAAGTGTTTCAGTCACGGGAAGCCGGTGGAAATCCGGCATGGCCCCGCCGCTGTCAGCGGGAACGAAACTCCTCGGAAACGCCACTGCCATCGAATGGCGGGAAGGCGAGGAGCGGTAGGTTGCCCGCAAATCAGAAGACCGGACTGAAGCGCAGCGATCCGGAAAGCGCCTTCGAGGGCAAGGCGTCCGGTCCAACGGGAATTTCCATTTCCCTCTGGAGCGCTTTCCGCGATGGGGGCGTAGGACAGGCGTGACGCCTGTCGCACGGCGTGTGAACGCCCCGGTAATTAGGTCTCGGAAAGAAAGCGCTCATGACCTCGACTTTTCCCTTCTCCGCCATTGTGGGCCAAGAGACGCTCAAGCGGGGCCTTGTCTTGGCCGTGGTCCAACCGAGTCTTGGCGGAGTTTTAGTCCGCGGCACGAAAGGAGTGGCCAAGTCGACTACCGTTCGAGCTCTGGCGGGCCTTCTGCCTCCGATCCAGACCATCGCCGGTTGCCCCTTTCAGCGATTTCCCCAGGAGTCTGTGCCCGCTTGGCCTGTGCCGGCCGACGCTGCCATTATCAGCAAATCCGTGCCATTAGTTGAATTGCCGTTGGGCGCTACCGAAGACCGCGTGCTCGGCTCCCTGCACTTGGAAAAGGCCTTGCAGGGACAGCGCTCTTTTGAGCCGGGCTTGTTGGCGGCGGCCAACCGCGGCATCCTTTACATCGATGAGGTGAACCTGCTCCCCGATCACCTCGTGGATATTCTTCTCGATGCGGCGGCCAGCGGCGTTCACCAGGTCGAGCGCGAGGGCTTGTCGCTTCGTCACCCTGCCCGATTTGTCTTAATCGGGACCATGAATCCGGAAGAAGGCGAGCTGCGACCGCAGCTTTTAGATCGTTTTGGCCTGGTCGTCGACGTAGCGGACCTCGCGGATTCCCAGGATCGAGCCGAGGCCGTTCGCCGTCGTTTGGCCTTCGAATCCGACCCAGCCATTTTCTGCGAGCAATGGAATCCTGCGGAACAAATGGAGGCGCAACGAATTGTGCGAGCTCAAGAAATCTTGGCGAGCGTGACGGTTTCTCCGGATCTCCTGCAAGCAATCAGCGAGCGCTGCTTGTCGGCTGGAGTTGACGGTCTGCGGGCCGATTTGACGATGGCCAAGGCTGCCGCCGCCTGGGCCGCCTACCAGGGGCGAACCAACGTCGAGGTCGCCGACTTGGATGTAGTCGCGGAGCTTGCCCTGGCTCACCGCCGGACCACGCCGCCTGTGCCGCCAGTGCCCCCGCCCCATCGAGGATCCAACAATGAGGATCGAGGATGGAAGAACGAGGATGGAGGATCGAAGATAGAAGATCGCAAGGTTTCTTCCTCAAACATCAATCTTCGATCCTCAATTCTCGATTCTCAAACTTCGCTCCTTCCGAGCTCGGGCGACTTTGTTTCCCGGCTTCAACCAGACAGAGAAATGCTAAGGCATTCGGATTGGAAGGGACTCTGGCGGAAGGGCACAAATCCGACTCACGGGCGCGCGAAGGGATTGCTTCAAGCGTATCGTAAGCAATCGATACTCTCGTGGGCGGGAACGATTCGAGCGGGGAGCCTTCATCAAATCGAACGAGGTCGATCAGACCAAGATGCTCCGGTCATATTGCGAATGGAAGACTTGCGCGGCTCACCCATGCGCGGGCCGGCTGGGTGTTTGCTGCTCTTTGTCGTTGATGCCAGTGGATCGATGGCGGCCCGCCAACGCATGCGCCAAACCAAGAGCGCTGTCTTATCGCTCTTAACGCAAGCTTACGAGCGACGGGATCAAATCGCTTTGTTGGCTTTCCGTGGAAAAGGAACCGAGCTGGTACTATCGCCGACACGGGCCTTGCGGGTCGCTCGGCGGGCTGTGGAGCGATTGCCGGTGGGCGGAACGACGCCCCTGGCTTTAGGTCTAACCGAAGCTCGCCGGCTGGTTTATCGCCAGCGACGACGGCAACCTCGTCAGCCGATTTGGCTGGTCTTGCTGACCGATGGTCGAACCAATGTCGGCCTGGCGGGCGGCGATCCTTGGGCGAATGCGCTTACCGCGGGTCGAGCGTTAGTCAGGGGAGGGCTGCACAGTGTAGTCATTGATACAGAAACCGGTTGGCCGCTCTTTGGCCGAGCTGGCGAGTTGGCTCAGGCTATGGGCGCGGCCTGCATTCCGCTGAAGGAAGTTCTCGGACGACCATTACCCGAGCGCCGGCGCGCAGCGGTATAGTGTTTAGCCGCAGCGTTTTTGGGGGCTGAGTGGCACAGCCCTGGGTCTTCAAAGGGCGTGGAGTCTTGCAAAGCTTGCACGCCCTTCGCAAAGCCTCAGGGCGTGCCACCCAAAAACGGCTACCCAAGAGCTTTCGGAGTTTTCGTACATGAGCAAACGACGTCGCGGTTTGATCATGGTCGTGACAGGTGACGGAAAGGGAAAGACCACCTCCGCCCTGGGCTTGGTATTTCGCGCACTCGGAAACGGCTTCAAGGTCTTCGTGGTTCAATACATCAAAGGCAAATGGAAAACCGGGGAGAAGAAGCTCGCCGACTTGCTCCAACACCACGCCGATCATTTGGGACTGCATCTTGAAATTCGGCCGATGGGAGACGGCTTCACCTGGGACACCAAGAATCGCGAGCAAGATATCGCCACCACGCGACACATCTGGGACGTCAGCAAAGAAGCCATTGCCTCGGGCAAGTACGATTTGGTGATCCTCGATGAAATCAACGTGGTGATGTGCGATCGACTGGGCTACTTGGACCCGAAGGAAGTCGTGGAGTTCCTCAAGACCAAGCATCCCGACCTTCATGTCGTGCTCACGGGGCGAGGCGCGCCCCCGGAGATTTGCGAGCTGGCCGACATGGTGTCGGAGATCAAGGCCATCAAGCACCATTACCGGGCTGGAGTGAAGGCGCAGCAAGGAATTGAATTCTAATCCCTTGGAAAGGAGAAATTGTCATGCCGCTCTTTGGGCACCACACCAAAACGTATCTGGGGCTGGACATTGATATCAACGGCCACCCATTTCCCGACGGCCCTTTTGACCATGCAATTTTCTTGGCGTGCGCTCTACTCGCGGCTTACGGCGCTTTTGCATTGATTCGAGATGGTTTGCGCTGGCGGCGAAAACGACTGGCGCGCTCTTCCTAAAGCTAATGCTTGTCCTCAGCCGCGCCGGATGTTAGGATGCCGCGTGGTAGGCGTGTTGCCGGTCGGGGCGGCACGGGGGCGGCTCAGCTCCGATCACCTTTCCCGTTTCGCTCCATGCCATTACGAGGGACTTTCATGAGAACCAAAACCAGCCGTCGCGATTTCTTGAAACAAACTTCCCTGGCGGGGGTCGGCTTCTGGGTGGCCGGCGGGCTTGTCCTGGCCGACAGCAAATCGCCCAATGAAAAAATCAACATCGCCTGCATCGGAGTGGGAGGCAAAGGGGACAGCGACACCGACCAGGCCGGCAATCACGGCAATATCGTCGCCTTGTGCGATATCGATGACCATCATTTGGAGGCGAAGGCTAGCAAATTCCCTCATGCCAAGAAGTACAACGATTTTCGCAAAATGCTGGAAGAGATGGATAAACAAATCGACGCGGTGACCGTGAGCACTCCGGATCACACGCACGCGCCGGCCAGCATCATGGCGATGAAGATGGGCAAGCACGTCTACTGTCAGAAGCCGCTGACCCACGACGTCTATGAAGCGCGGATGATGAAAGAGATCGCCGCCAAACACAAGGTGGCGACGCAGATGGGCAACCAGGGAACGGCCGAGAATGGTCTGCGCCAGGCCGTGGAGATCATTCAGGCAGGAGGCATTGGACCGGTCAGTGAAGCGCATGTGTGGACCAATCGGCCCATTTGGCCGCAGGCGCCGGGCGTCGTCGCCCGGCCGGACGATACGCCCCCCGTACCCAAACACGTGCATTGGGACCTTTTCCTTGGGCCCGCTCCCGAGCGCCCCTATGCGGTCTATCCCCCAAATAAAAAGGGCGAAATAAAGCCTGCTTATCATCCGTTCGCTTGGCGCGGCTGGTGGGATTTTGGCACCGGCGCCTTGGGTGACATGGCCTGTCACACCGCCAACATGCCTTTCATGGCTCTCAAGCTTCAGTATCCAACGTCCGTGTCCGCGGAGTCGGGACCGGTCAACCCGGAAACTTATCCGGGATGGGCCACGGCCACCTGGGAATTTCCGGCTCGGGGCGATATGCCGCCGGTGAAGCTGGTCTGGTACGAAGGGCATCGGGACGACGTCCGCAACTTGCCGGCGCCGGAGCTGCTGAAAGGGCAGATGGCTTCCGACAGCGGAGCACTTCTGGTCGGCACGAAGGGGACGTTGTTCACCCCGAATGACTATGGCGCCGACTTCCGATTGTTGCCGAGCGAGAACTTCGAAGGTTACAAGGGACCGGCTCCAACCTTGCCGCGCAATGGCGGCGGTGATGACGGCATGAAGCGCGAATGGGTGGCGGCTATCAAAGGCGGGCCGCCTGCTATGTCCAATTTCGACTATGCTTCCTTGCTCGCCGAAACCGTGCTCTTGGGCAACGTCGCTATTCGCCTCGGCAAGAAGCTCGAATGGGATGGTCCTGGTCTGAAAGTGACCAACTGTCCCGAGGCGGCCCAATACATCCGCCGTGAATACCGCAAAGGCTGGACGCTGTAACATCCGCCGTAGGGCGGATGGACTATTCGGAACCCATTTTTGGTAGAAAAAGGTGGGTTCCGAGGACTCCACCCACCCTACATGCTACATGCTCCCCATCGATAAAGATCAACCGCTGCACCGGAGCGTTCACAAGCGCCGCTCGCCTTCTTGCTTCTTGCATTTCATCCACCTCTGGGAGTCGCTTCCATGCGTTGTCATCTCGCTCTTTTTCTCTTGCTTCTGACCGGCGGATGGTCTTGGTCCGCGGACGGCAATCGGCTCGCCTACCTGGATGAAAATGATCCTTACTATGTCTCGCAAAAGTTTCCGCGCTTGATCACGCCGCAGTGGGTCGGCGAAGAAGGTGTCGAAGCGGTGGTGATCTTGGCGATCGACGACATGCGCGGCCACGAGAAATGGGAGACGTTCCTCCGGCCCATCCTGCGCCGCCTCCAGCAAATCGACGGCCGGGCCCCGGTCAGCATCATGACCAACCAGATCGATCCCAAGGACGAGCATCTGCAAATGTGGCTCAAGGAAGGCCTGAGCCTGGAGACGCACACCATCGATCATCCCTGTCCGTTTTTCCAGGGCGGGGATTTTGCCAAGGCCAAGTCCACTTATGATCGCTGTGTTGATCTGATGACATCGGTGCCGAACAATCATCCGGTGGCTTTTCGGATGCCCTGCTGCGATTCGTTGAACACTCCCAGTCCTCGTTTTTATGCTGAAATCTTCAACAAGAAAACAGAGAAGGGAAACTGGTTGGCCGTCGATTCCTCGGTGTTCAACCTGATGACCTCGAACGATCCGGAGCTGCCGCGCGAATTGGTGGTGGACACCGACGGTCAAGATAAGTTTTTGAAGTACGTCCCGGCAGATCGGTCGTTTGTCAATACCGTTGAGAACTATCCGTATCCCTATGTCATCGGCAAGCTCTGCTGGGAGTTTCCTTGCGCCACGCCCAGTGATTGGCAAGCAAACCACTACCACAAACCGAACAATCCGATCACGGTCCGAGATTGGAAGGCGGCGCTGGACGCCACCGTCTTGAAGCGCGGCGTCTTTACGATGGTCTTTCACCCTCACGGCTGGATCAAGAATGACCAGCTGGTTGATCTGATCGACTACGCGGTTTCCAAGCATGGCAAGAAGATCAAGTTTCTCACTTTTCGGGAAGCTTTGGAGCGCATCAACCAGAACCTGTTGGCCGGACAAAGTCTTCGCGCCCCCGATGGGGGCGATAACGGCGTCCGTTTGGTCGATCTCGACAATGATGGCTATCTGGACGTGGTGATTGCCAACGACAAAGTGCGGCAAACGCGCGTCTGGTCGCCGAAGTCAAACTCCTGGGTGGTTGGAGACTTTCCCATGTCGTTGGTAGCGACGGCCGAGAACGGCGAGCATGCAGAAGCCGGCGCTCGTTTCGGGGTTTTCCATTCCGACGGTCGAGCCTCCTTCATCATCCGCAACGAGGAATGTGCAGGGGCCTGGAATTTCGACGGCAAAAAATGGGTCGAAGAACCTGTTTTGCTCAACGGACTCGAGCTAAACGGCAACCCGATATTCACGAGTAGGGCAGGGCATGATCGTGGCGTCCGTTGCCGGGACATCGATAAGGATGGACGCTGTGAAATCCTGGTCAGCAAAGACGAGCAGCAGGCTATTTTCAGCTGGTCGGCGGAAAAGAAGTCTTGGATCAAGCTTCCGTTCACGTTGCCGCCAGGAGTGAAGGTCGTCGATCACGACGGCCGCGATGCCGGTCTTCGCTTTATGGACCTGGACGAGGATGGTTTTGAAGATGTGATTTTCTCGAACGAGGATGGATATGGACTTTTCCTATTTGATTCGATGCAAACGGGTTGGAGCAGGCAAGCAGCAAAGCGAAGGCGAAACGATAAATCAGAAGAAGGGAACGGAAACGATAAATCGGATATTATCCCTGCGATCGTGCGCCGAGGGACTAACAACGGCGCCTGGTTTCATTCCCGTCATTTGTGGGTGCAAAATGAAAACAACGCCTTGCTGAAAGATCACGTGGACCGGCGGTCGTTCAATAGCCTCTTGGAGAAAGCGGAGCCACGCGCCAAATCGGCGGAAGCTTCCTTACATTCATGGCATACCCGGCCGGGCTTTCAGGTCGAATTGATGGCTGCTGAGCCGTTAGTGGAGGATCCCATCGCTTTCGCCTGGGGACCGGACGGCAAATTCTGGGTCGTGGAAATGCGCGACTATCCCAACGGCCTGGACGGCAAGGGCCAGCCGGGCGGCCGCATCAAATTCCTCGAGGACACTAAGGGCACCGGCAAGTATGACAAAGCCACGATCTTCCTTGACAACCTCACGCTTCCCACCAGCGTGATGCCTTGGCGAAAAGGCATCTTGGTGACAAGTGCTCCGGAGATTTTCTACGCGGAGGACACCGACGGCGACGGCAAGGCAGACATTCGCATCCCGCTCTTCACCGGATTTACCGAGGGCAATCCGCAGCATCGCCTCAACGGCCTGGTCTGGGGGTTGGACAACTGGTTTCACGGCGCCAACGGCGACAGCGGCGGCAAGGTCAAGTCCCAGAAGTCAGGCCAAGTGGTCAGCATCAGCGGACGCGATTTTCGCTTTCGGCCCGACGACGGCGTTTTCGAGACGGAAGCCGGCCAGACTCAGTACGGCAAGTGTCGCGACGATTGGGGGAACTGGTTCGGCTGCAACAACAGCAATCCCATGTATCATTTCGTTCTGGACGATCATTATCTGCGCCGCAACCCGCATCTGGCGGCGCCGGATCCGCGCGTTGATGTTTCGGTCGTGCCCGGCGCTTCCCCGGTCTTCCCCGTGAGCCGCACCCTGCCGCGTTTCAACGATCCCTGGACGGCCAACCGGTTTACCTCGGCGTGCAGTGTCATTGTTTATCGGGACGAGCTATTCGGCCCGGCTTTCGCCAACAATTCCTTTGTCAGCGAGCCCGTGCACGACCTGGTTCATCGGGAAATCATGTCACCAAAGGGAGTGACCTTCACCAGCCGTCGAGCCGCGGATGAGCAGCATTCGGAATTCCTGGCCTCCAGCGACAACTGGACCCGTCCGACCTCGATCCAGACCGGGCCGGACGGCGCTTTGTGGGTGGCGGACATGTACCGCCAAGTGATCGAGCATCCGGAATGGATCCCCAAGGATTGGCAAGCGCGCCTCGACCTGCGGGCCGGCAGTGACATGGGCCGCATCTATCGGGTCTATCCCGTGGGCCAGAAGCCGCGAGCCATTCCTCGGCTCGACAAGCTGAGCACCTCCGAGCTGGTCGCGGCCCTGGACAGTCCCAACGGCTGGCAGCGCGATTTGGCCCAGCAAATGCTCATTCAAAAGAACGACCGCGACTCTATTCCTCTCTTGGAAAAGCAGGTCTTGAGTCATTCCCGACAGCTTTGCCGCTTGCACGCCTTGTGCGCACTCGACGGCCTCAATGCACTATCGCCCGCCGTGCTGGAAAAGGCTTTGGCGAATTCGTGTGCCGGCGTCCGCCGTCATGCTGTTCGGCTGAGCGAAGGCCAGTTGGCAAAATCTCCCGAATTGGCCGACAGATTTCTAAGACTGGTCGATGATTCCGATCCCCACGTCCGGATGCAATTGGCTTACAGCCTCGGCGAATGGGACGATTCCCGAGCCGGCCAGGCTCTCGGCAAGTTGGCTTTGAAAGCCGGCGACAACCCGTACCCGCTCGCCGCGGCCATGAGCTCCATCAACAAGAAAAACCTCGGGTCCGTGATGCGGACCGTGCTGGCGGAGCGAACCCGGCCCGGCTCGCATCTGACGGAAAATCTGCTCCGCATGACCATGGCCCTGGATGACAAGCAGGGATTGGCCGAGCTGCTCCGGGAAGTGGGCCGGTCGCAAAACGGCAAATACGCTGCCTGGCAATTCGCCGCCCTGGCCTCACTTTTCGATGCTCTCGATCAACTCCATTCTTCCTTGACCAAGTTGGAAGAGAGCGGCGACGCCGACTTAAAGGAATCGCTGCATGGATTGATCGGCTTGTTCGAGGCCGCCCGGACGATCGCCTCAAACAAAACCGCGGACGTGAATCTGCAACTGGAAGGTCTGCGCCTCCTGGCTCGCGACCCGGACCATCTGGCGCAAGACCGCGACCTATTAGCGAATCTTCTCTCACTGCAAACACCACCCGAGATCCAAGAAGCCGCCGTCGAATCCCTAGCCCGCAGCGCCAGCCAGGGCGATGTCTCCTCTCTCCTCCTCCGCAATTGGAAAGCGTACAGTCCCAAGCTCCGCGGCCAGGTGCTGGAGGTGCTGTTCCGCCGCGAGGACGGCGTTCGAGCCGTCTTGGAGGCGCTCCAGGAGAAACAGATCCTAGCCGCCGACATGGACGCGCCGCGCCGCCAGCGCCTTCTCCAGCACAAAAATCCCGCCCTCCGCGACCAGGCCGCCAAGCTGCTCGCCTTCGCCGTCAACCCCGACCGTCAGAAAGTGGTCGAGGCGTATCAATCGGTCCTCAAACTCAAAGGCGACCCGGCTCACGGCAAGCAGGTGTTCACCAAGACCTGCGCCGCCTGTCATCGTTACCGCGACGTCGGTCAGCAAGTCGGCCCCGACCTCGCCTCCGTCGGGGATAAGTCGCCGCCTTCTTTGCTCACGGCCGTCCTCGATCCGAACCAGGCCGTCGAGGCCCGCTACGTCAGCTACCTGGCCACCACCAAAAACGGTTTGACGTTCACCGGCATCCTGTCCAGCGAAACCGGCGCCAGCATCACACTCATCGGTACGGAGGGCAAGCCTCAGACCATCTTACGCAAAGATCTTGAGGAACTAACCAGCACCGGCAAATCGCTCATGCCCGAAGGCCTGGAAAAGGAGTTGGCACAGCAAGATTTGGCGGACCTGATTGCTTTCATTCGCGCCGACGTACCCCCGCCGCAGCGCAAAGCCTTCGAGGGCAACAAGCCGGAGCTGGTCACGCCGCTCGGCGACGGCACGATTCGGCTCTACCCCACGAATTGCGAAATCTACGGCGTTGATATCGTGCTGGAGAAGCAGTACGGCAACTTGGGCTACTGGACCAGCGAAGAGGATCACGTCGTCTGGACGATGGAGATCGCTCAAGCCGCCAAATATTCCGTCCGGCTCTCCTGGTCCTGCGCCGACGATTCGGCCGGCAACAATTTCGTCGTTCAAGTCGGCCCGACTCGTATCACCGGCAGCGTCCCCGGCACCGGGACCTGGGACAATTACAAAACCTTGAACTTCGGGGAAGTCACGCTGCCAGCCGGCCGACACACCGTCGTCTTCCGCTCCGTTGGGAAGATCAAAGGGAACCTGCTTGATCTGAAAGAGCTTCGACTGGCACCAGCTTCAAGGAAATAACTGGCAAGCGCCGATTTCAACTACGGTGACCCGCATACTTCCGTGCAAGGGAGCCGTCCGCAATAGGCCGAACGACATCGCTCGGCTGCATACGCGAGGTCGCACTCTTATCCGTCGGAAATCTTGCTTTGGATTAAGCGAGGGCGACGGGATTCGAACCCGCAACCACCGGATCGACAGTCCGGTACTCTAACCAGTTGAGCTACGCCCCCGTGCCGGCGAAAAAGACACTCCGGTCGCTCACGCTTCCGGCTGGTCTCCCCTTTCCGCCGCAACACAAAATATATCGGCGCCGTGCAGGGGCAGCAAGGGAACTTGCCTAGTGAACCGAAGAACGAAGATACGAGACCGAAAAACGAAGATACGAGATCGAAGATCCAGGATGGAAGATCGAGGATGGAAGATCGAGGATCGAGGATGGACGAGTTGAGATTCGTCGATCGTTAACCTCCATCCTCGCTCCGGCGTCCCTAGTCGCAGTCGGCGGGCTCCCATAAGTCAAAGATAGAGGCGCCGCCTTGAGTATCGCGAGAGAGTTGCCATGAAATCCCAGACTCTGGAAAGAGAATCGAGCGGACGCGACAGGAGGATGTCAGCAGCGGAGCTTGCTGACTGGGTGGAGGACGCCCGGCAGCGCACCTTTGAATTAGTCGAGGACCTGACGGATGATCAACTTATGGGGCCGCGGCTGGCCATCGTCAATCCCTTGCTCTGGGAGATCGGTCATCAAGCATGGTTCCAGGAGAAGTGGGTGCTGCGTCACGTGACTCACAAGCAGCCGATCCGGGCGGATGTGGACGCCCTCTATGATTCGGCGGCGGTCGCTCACGAAACCCGTTGGGACCTCCCCTTGCCGAGTCGAGAGGAAACGCTGCGTTACATGAGCGCGGTGAGAGACCGCGTCATCGAGCGACTGCGGAAAAAGGAACCGAGCCGAGAGGAAACCTACTTCGTTCTTCTATCTGTGTTCCACGAAGACATGCACACCGAAGCGATCACTTACACGCGACAGACCCTGGGCTACCCGGCGCCCCGAGTGAGGAGACCAGAAGCCAGAGATCAGAGGTCAGGAGGCGGCGGACCGTTACCGGGAGATGCCCAAGTTCCCGGGGGAACCTTTCTGCTTGGAGCCACGCCTGACGAACTCTTTGTGTTTGATAATGAGAAGTGGGCACATCCGGTGGAAATCCCGCCTTTCTCCATGGCACGGGCGCCGGTGACGCAGCAAGAGTTTGCCGCCTTCGTCGAGGATGGAGGCTACCGCGAGCGACGATTTTGGAGCGACACGGGTTGGGGCTGGCGTCAAGAAGCGAGCGCCGAGCACCCTGTTTACTGGCAGCGAGAGGTCGGCGGTCGCTGGTTGCGCCGTGACTTTGATCATTGGGTGGAGCTCGAGCCTCATCGGCCGGTCATTCACGTGAACTGGTACGAGGCCGAAGCCTACTGCTGTTGGGCCGGCCGGCGTCTGCCCACCGAAGCGGAGTGGGAGGCGGCGGCGTCCCAGTTGAATATTGAAGATCGAGGATCGAAGGATGAAAATGAAGTCGCTGCATCTGTCGATCCTCGATCCTCCATCCTCCATCCTCGTTCATCTGCTGGCTTGGCTGGCACTAAGCGCCGGTTTTCGTGGGGCGATGCGCCGTCGACGCCGTGGCATGCGAACCTGGACTGGCGGGGACTCGGCTGTGCGGAGGTCGCGGATTTTCCGGAAGGTGACAGTGCCTTTGGATGCCGGCAAATGCTAGGCAACGTTTGGGAATGGACCAATAGCGATTTCCTCCCCTATCCGGGGTTCGTCGCGGATCCGTACAAGGAATACTCGGCTCCGTGGTTCGGAACGCATAAAGTGTTGCGGGGCGGTTGCTGGGCGACGAGGTCCCGTTTGTTACGGAACACCTGGCGGAATTTTTACAGGCCGGAGAGGCGAGATGTCTGGGCCGGCTTTCGCACTTGTGCGCTCTGATGGATCGAGGATCGAGGGTCGAGAATGGAGGTCGACGACTCAATTCTCGATCCTCGATCTTCAATCCTCGATCCTCGTTTCCTGGAGCCGCCCATGAACATTATCCTGGTGACGCCGGCGCCGCCCGGCTCACGAAAAGGTAATCGGGTGACGGCACTTCGCTGGGCTGGACTGTTGCGGCAGCTGGGCCACCGCGTTCGTGTCCGCCAGAAGTATCGAGACGAGCGCTGCGACCTGCTGATCGCCTTGCACGCCCGCCGCAGCTTTGACGCCGTAGACGCTTTCCACCGCGCCCAGCCGGGGCGCCCGATTGTTCTGGCCCTCACGGGGACGGATCTCTACGAGCAAATTCACACTGATTCACATGCCCGGCAGGCGTTGGAGTTGGCGTCGCGCCTCGTCGTGCTGCAGCCGCTTGCGGTCGAAGAATTGCCATCCCATCTTCGTGCCCGGGCGCGCGTCATCTACCAATCATGCGAACCGCCGCCGCGTTTGACTCGAAAGGAGAGGATCGACCAGCGAAAATCAAGGAGTGTAGTCAAATTCACCGGACCTGGCGATCTTCGGTTTCCGAGATTCCGTTTTCGTTCTTCTTTTGACGTGTGCGTGCTCGGCCATCTCCGGCCGGTCAAAGACCCATTTCGGACCGCACGGGCCGCCCGTCTATTGCCGGCGTCATCGCGCATCCGGGTGCTTCACGCAGGCGCGGCGTTGAGCCCTGCGATGGAGAAACAGGCTCGGGCCGAGGAACGCGTCAACCCTCGTTATCATTGGCTGGGAGATCTGCCTCGTTGGAAGGCGCTGCGGTTGCTGGCGCGCAGCGGACTGCTGGTGCTAAGCTCGCTTATGGAAGGCGGTGCCAATACCATCTCGGAGGCCATCGCCGCGGAGACGCCGGTAATTGCGTCTCAGATCCCCGGATCGGTTGGCCTCTTGGGCGCCAATTATCCTGGCTATTTTCCGGTGAGAGACACGACGGCTCTGGCCGCATTGCTTATCCGGGCGGAGAATGATAAGGCTTTTTATCGCGAGCTCTGGGGATGGTGCCGGGGCTTGCAACCAAAGGTTCGACCGTTTCGAGAGCTGGTGAGCTGGCGATGCCTGTTGCGCGAGTTCGAACTCGAAAGCCGTCGTAAATCTCAAGGATTGCGGAAGTCTCGCCGGTCTTTGCAGGAGGTGCGGTGATGCCGTCGTCGCCACATGACCGGTTCACTCTCATTGGCTTGCCGGCGGAGAAGCGGCTGGCCCGATTTGCTCATGACGTCAGCTCCGAGTTGACAGCTTCTCCGAAGAGGCTCCCTTGTTGCTACTTTTACGACCGGCTTGGCTCACGGCTGTTCGAGGCCATCTGTGAATTACCGGAGTACTACCTGACTCGAGCCGAGACGGCGATCCTGCAGGCGCACGGTCACGAAATCGTGGCCTCCTTCCCCGGTCCGACCGACCTAATTGAATTGGGCAGCGGCAGCGCGGTGAAGACGCGAATGCTCATCGAGGCGTTTTTTCAAGGCGGCATTCAAGCGCAGAACACTGGCCGCGGAAGCATGTCACCCCGTACCCTCCGCTATGTTCCGCTCGACATATGCCGAACCGTGCTCGAGGAAGCGGCGCGGGACCTTTTGCCGATTTTTCCCGAGTTGGAGATTATGGCCATCGCCGGCGAGTATCAGGAGGGTCTCGAACATTTGCAAACGGTCGCCGGCCGGAGAAAGCTGATCCTCTGGCTCGGTTCGAACATCGGCAATCTGGAACGCGCCGAGGCGGCCCAGTTCCTTGGCCGGGTTCGTGCCACCCTTGCTCCCAGTGATCGCATGCTAGTCGGTATCGATTTACGCAAGGATGGAGCTGTCCTGGAGGCCGCCTACGACGATCCCTGTGGAGTAACCGCGGCCTTCAACCGGAATCTCCTGGCCCGCATTAATCAGGAGCTGGACGGCCATTTCGACTTGCACGCGTTCCGGCACCGGGCGGTCTATAATGAGCAGGCGGGCCGGGTGGAAATGTATCTCATCAGCGCCTGTGCCCAGAAAGTGAGAATCGACCAATTGGGTTTGGAAGTCGGCTTCGCGGAAGGCGAGGCAATCCACACGGAAAACTCCTACAAATATTCGCAAGCGGAGATCGAGACCTTGGCCGCCGACTCCGGCTTGTACATGGAACGGGCATGGCTCGATCCGGATCAGCGGTTTCAGTTGAATCTCTTTAGGCCCGCCTCACACCCTAGTTCGGCGCCAGCTTGAAGATGCCAAAGGCAATATTTCCCTTTCGCGAGGGAAGGGGGTAGGGGGGCGTCACGAAGCATGTCTACGCTGTTGGAGCTTCAAGGCGTTTCAAAGTCTTACAATGGCCGGCCGGCTCTCCGGCCGACGGATCTGGCGATCCCTGCTGGTCAGACCACGGTCCTTATTGGTCCGAGCGGCTGTGGCAAGTCCACGGTGCTCCGCCTCCTGTTGGGCCTCATCCATCCCGATGCCGGGACCGTCCGCTTTGCCGGTACGCCGGTTGGCGCGAACAATGCTCTAGAGCTGCGGCGGCGCATGGGCTACGTGGTGCAGGACGGCGGCCTGTTCGCGCACCTTACGGCGCGGGCGAATATTGTTTTGTTGGCCCGCTACCTCGGTTGGCCCCAACCGCGGATTCATGCCCGGCTGACGGAGCTGATCGACTTGACCCGCTTCCCGACCGAGGGTTTAGATCACTATCCGATCCAGCTCTCCGGCGGTCAGCGTCAGCGCGTCGGGTTGATGCGCGCACTCATGCTTGACCCAGATGTCCTGTTGCTCGATGAGCCGCTCGGCGCTCTCGATCCGATCGTCCGCTCCGATCTGCAGGCGGACCTGCGGCGCATTTTCCGCGCCTTAGGCAAAACCGTGGCCTTGGTGACCCATGACCTCGGCGAAGCGAGTTTCTTCGGCGACGTCTTGGTGTTGCTGAGAGACGGTCAGATCGTGCAACAAGGAACGCTGGCGGACCTGACCCAAACGCCGACCGATCCGTTCGTGACCCGTTTTGTACAAGCGCAGCGCTACGAACCGACGAATGTCAACGGTGGTTCATGAATCGCAAAAAACGCATACAGAAATGTCTCGCGCAAAGTCGCAAAGGCGCAAAAGAACGCTTAGCGTCTTGGCGCCTTCGCGCGAGATGTTCCTGTCTGCTTGTCTTCTGGCTGGTGACTGGTGAAGCGCCGCTTCGAGCCCAGGATCGGCCGCCGCGAGTCGTGGTCGGCTCCAAGGCGTTCACGGAGTCGGTCATCCTCGCCGAGTTGGCTACCCAGTTGGCTCGTCGCACCGGCGCCGAAGTGGTCCATCGTCCCGAATTGGGAGGCACCCGTTTGCTGTGGAACGCCCTGCGCCAAGGAGAAATCGACGTTTACCCGGAATACACGGGCACGATCAGTCAAGAGATTTTCGCCCGACAGGGCGTGCAAGGCGAAGAGGCGATTCGCCAAGCGCTGACCAATCGTGGGATTCTGATGAGCCGGCCTCTCGGCTTCAACAACACTTATGCGTTGGGTATCCGGGAATCACTCGCCGCCCGGCTTGATATCCGAAAGATTTCTGATCTGCGCGAACATCCCGAATTGAAGTTTGGCTTTAGCAACGAGTTCATGGAACGGGGCGACGGCTGGCCGAGTCTTCGCGACCGCTATCAGCTACCCCAGAAGGACGTGACCGGCCTGGAGCATGCCCTGGCCTACCGCGGTCTGGAGAATGGCTCGATAGCTCTGACCGATCTCTATTCGACCGATCCGGAAATCCGCTATTACGACTTGCGCATTTTGGAAGATGACCTTGGCCACTTCCCGCGCTATCATGCGGTGTTGCTTTATCGGGCGGACTTAGCCGAGCGCGCCCCGGAGGCCGTCGCCGCTTTCTTGCAGCTCGAGGGCCGGCTTCCCCGAGCCGCCATCGTCGAGATGAACTCCCGCGCCAAGCCGCGCTCGGGCGAGCGGGTGATCGAAAGCCGCGTGGCTGCCGATTTTCTCAAAGAGAATCCCTTTTTCGAGATCGACCCCCAGGAGAGCGAGGAGGCGGTACTCACATATCCTGATGAGGAAAGCTTCCGGAAGCGTCTCATCAAGTACACCGCTCAGCACTTATTCTTGGTGGCAGTTTCACTTTCGTCGGCCATTCTAATTTCCATACCTTTGGGGATCGTCGCGGCGAAGCGGGCTAGACTCGGCCAGGGCATTCTCGCTGTCACCGGGATCATTCAGACCCTTCCGGGTTTGGCCTTGCTGGTCTTCATCATGGCGCTGCTCCACCTGATCCCGCCTCTGCCGTTCGTCCACAAGTTGCCGGCCCTCGGCACACTGCCGGCGGTGATCGCTCTTTTCTTATACAGCCTCCTGCCCATCATCCGGAACACCTACACCGGATTGCATGATATTCCGTTATCGGTGCGCGAATCGGCGGAAGCTTTGGGCTTGCCCGCCGCCGCTCGGCTGAGGCTAATTGAGCTTCCGATGGCGTCGCGGGCCATCTTGGCGGGAATCAAGACGGCCGCCGTGATCAACGTCGGAACGGCCACTCTCGGCGCCCTGGTCGGCGCCGGCGGCTACGGTCAACCTATTTTGACCGGCATTCGGTTAGATGACGTGGGCCTGATCCTCCAGGGCGCGGTGCCGGCCGCCTTGCTGGCCCTACTGATCCAAGGCTTATTTGAGGCGGCCGAACGGAAATTGGTTCCCAAGGGACTGCGCCTCCAACCGGCGGAATAGGTGAAAGAGCAACGCGAAGCGGTTGCATAAAGCCGCCGGATTTTCGGTGATTCCACCTTTCCAACCTGATAGAGTGGATTCTCTCTCCGAGGATCCGATGGCGCAAAATGACGTCGGCCAATTGAAAACAATCGAGGAGCGTTCGGCTCCAAGCCAAACCCGTCCCACGCGCGTTCGCTATCAAGTCTTAGCGGCGGGTTGCAGTGTGGCGGTGATTGCTTACATCCATCGTGTCGGCTTTGCCACGGCGACCACGGAAATCAAAAGCGATCTCTGCCTTAGCAGCCAGGACATCGGCTTCCTGATGACCGCCTTCCTGCTCGCCTACGGCGGTTTCGAAGTGCCGGGCGGATTGCTCAGCGACCGCTTCGGCGTCCGGCACCTGTTGACAATCCTGGTGTTGGGATGGTCGCTGACGACCGGCGGCATCACAGTGGTGGCCTTGTTTCCCGGGCTGGCGGTGGCGTTCTATCTACTTTGGATGATGCGCTTCCTGTTCGGCATGTTTCAGGCCGGCGGGTTTCCAGCCCTGTCGCGGATGATGACGGACTGGATGACCCGGCATGAGCGCGCCTCGGCCCAAGGGCTGATCTGGATGTCGAGCCGGCTAGGCGGCGCCTTCGTCCCTTTGCTGTTGGGCGCGTTATTTGCCTGGTGCGGCTGGAAGTCGGCTGTGTGGATCGTGACCGAGATCGGCCTTGTTTGGTGCGTGGTTTTTTGGCTCTGGTTTCGGAACCAGCCCGAAGAGATGAGTCAGGTCAATGTCCTCGAAAGAGAAATCATCGTCTTGGGAAGGGGGCAGGTTTTTCACGGCCACCTGGGCTGGGGCACGCTCTTTCGGTCGCGAAGCGTTTGGGGCCTGTGTCTCATGTACGGCTTCGGCGGTTTCGCCGCTACCTTCTTTGTCACCATGCTGCCGGATTATTTGCAAAACCACCGGGGGCTCTCCGCCGGGCAGACCAAATGGTTAACCAGCTTGCCTTTGGGATGCGGCATTTTGGCGTGTGCCATCGGCGGCTTCCTGTCGGACTGGTTCATTCGGCGGTCGGGCAATCGCAAGTGGGGCCGGCGCCTCAACGGCTCCGTGGGCCTGACCTTGGCCGGCCTGGCCATATTTTCTACTATCTGGGTGCACAATGTTTATCTTCTCGGCGGGCTGCTTTGTTTCACGTTTTTCTGCAATGACATCAACATGGGTCCCGCCTGGGCGGCCTGCGCCGACGTCGGCGAGCGCTATGCCGGGACCGTGGGTGGAGCGATGAACATGATCGGCAACCTGGCGGCAGCCGCCATGACAACCATCGCTGGAGTCTTGCTTGATCTCAAGCGGCCCATTGGCGTGGGTGTTTTTCACTTGGCCGGCCGAGATCTGTTGTTCGTCGTTTTCGGTTTATTTTTCATCCTGGCCGCCTTGTGCTGGCTGTTGGTCGACGTCACGCAACCGCTCGTGAAAAGTACAGCCTCCAATCCCAACTAATCCGCAATCGGCATTCCGACAGATAAGATGGAACTTACAAAATTGTCGGCCATGTTTTCCGAATTGTCCGAAGGAGAGGAGGGTCATCATGGTAATCACGAAACCGACGACATTTGAAATCCATGCTACGTTCGACGCCACGTCCATCGAAACGGCTGTCGTCTGTTGCAGCGACGGGCGTTTCGTCGGCCCGATGGACGAATTCCTGCGCCGAGCGCTAGGTATCCCACGTTACGATTGCCTGGCGGTACCCGGCGGCGCCGCCTGCCTGGCAGGACATTTCGCCGCTTGGCGCGAAGAGGAAGCGGCTACGTTTCAACTGAAGTTTCTTATCGAGATGCATGCCCTTCACCGCATTGTCTTGATTGCTCACCCCGACTGCGGCTTTTATAGCAAGCGCCTGCGACTGTTCGGTTCCGAGATTGAAGAACAGCAACGCCGGGACATTGTCACCGCCGCTCACCGAGTCCGCAGCTTGGCGCCTCGTCTAGAAATCGACGCCTTTGTCTCCCGCCGCCTGCCTGCGGGAATGCGATTTGAGGCAGTGAAGGTGTAATTCCACGATGATAGAATCAGTAATGAGACTCACAAAGCAGATGAGGTGGCACCATGAAATATTACGTCCTCCTTTACTATTTAGTCCCCGACTACATCACCCGCCGAGCGACTTACCGACATGAGCACCTCCGGCTGGCCCAGGAAGCCCACGAGCGCGGTGAATTGATCTTGGGCGGCGCCTTCAGTGATCCCGCCGATCGCGCCCTTCTGGTTTTCCGGGTGCCCGATCCCTCGGCCGTCGAAGAGTTTGTCCGCAAGGATCCCTATATCATCAACGCGTTGGTGACACGTTGGGAGGTCCGGCCGTGGACGGTGGTGATTGGTTCGACAGACGCGGTAGGCAAGTCCATTTAGTGGTAAGGGATAGAATGACGAAGAATGGAATCTCCACGGAGTACCATTCATGGTCCTCTTAAAGTGCCCCAAGTGCGGCCGAAGCGCGGAATTGCCCGACGACCTCGTCGGCGAAGATCACTGCTGCTATGCCTGCCATGTGGCTCTTGAAATCGCCGATCCGACTTTTATTCCGCGGCGAGAGATGGAGTGGAAAGGGCAACTTCAGTCCCTGGTCTTGGGCGCCATGCTGGGAGGCTGTTGCATTCTATCGATTGGAGTGTTCGGAGGAGATATCGGGCTTGCCGTTGCGACCGGCGTAGCGGGGGCTTTACTCGGATGCATTTGGGGTTTTGTGGACGGCCTCATTGGCGGAATCGAATGGGCAGCTCTCACGTGGGATGGCTCTTGGTTTACTTTTTGGGCGAAAGTAAACATGGTTCTGGGCGGAGTTGGCGGTTTCTTGCTCGGAATCTTTGGGGTATTGAGGATCAGAGAGGGACCTGGCGTCACTATTGGTTTGGGTGTCTTGGGGGGTCTAATCTTGTTGCAACAATGCCGAATGTGTAAGGCTTTTTCACTTTGACAATTTTGGTAAGCGCTAGCCCCCTTTCTGCCACATTGGCAGTGAGAACGGGCGATCTCGTTTTGCGTCTGACAGCTTAAGTCATTGCATATCAGTGATTTGCGGCACGGATCGATGGCGGCACAAGTCTTGCTTGTCGCCCCCTATCTTCAAAGGGAGATTCCCTAAGCATCTACTTCGAACTGACGACAAAGCGTTCCCAAGCCAGCGTTCTTATACAACAAGCTTGGGCTCAGACTATTTGACACCGAAAGGAGAAACGTGGATGGCGGCCAAACAATTGACTTACAGCGATGAGGCTCGGCAAAAGCTGCTGGCCGGTGTTAGCAAACTGGCCCGAGCGGTACGGTCGACCTTGGGGCCTCGCGGCCGCAATGCTCTTTTGGACAAAGGTTGGGGCAGCCCCAACGTCACCAAAGACGGGGTCTCCGTGGCCGAGGAAATCGAGCTGCAAGACCCGTATGAAAACATGGGTGCTCAACTTGTCAAAGAGGCGGCCAGCAAGACCAGCGACGTGGCCGGCGACGGCACTACCACTGCCACCGTGCTTGCCGAGAGCATCTATCGCGAAGGTCTGAAGAATATCGCCGCCGGGGCTGATCCCATGGCCCTCACCCGCGGTATCCAAAAAGGCGTCGAAGTCGTGGTCGAGGAGCTGCACAAACTTGCCGAAAAAATCAACGACAAGGACGAAAAGGAGATCACGGAGGTGGCTACCATTGCCGCCAACAATGATCCGGAGATCGGCAAGAAATTGGCCGAGGCCATGAAGCTGGTCGGCGCTACTAACGGCGTCATCACCATTGAAGAGGGCAAGACCGCTGAAACGGAAGTGGTCGTGGTGCAAGGCATGCAGTTCGATCGCGGCTTCTTGTCGCCTCACTTCGTCACCAATCCGGATACCGTTACGGTCGAGCTGGAAAATCCTTACATCCTCATCTACGAAGAAAAAATCTCGTCAGCCAAGAACCTGATCCCGCTTTTGGAAACCATCTCCAAGAAGAAAGAACCGCTACTCATCATCGCCGAAGATATCGAGGGTGACGCCCTGGCAACCCTGGTGTTGAACAAGTTGAAAGGTATCCTCCAAGTCTGCGCGGTGAAGGCGCCCGGTTATGGCGATCGTCGCAAGGCCATGCTGGACGATGTTGCTACTTTGACCGGCGGGCGGGCCATCTTCAAAGACTTGGGCATCCAACTGGAGAATGTCCAGCTCCGCGATCTCGGCCGGGCCAAGAAGGTCAAGGTTGATTCGGAAAACACCACGATCACCGAAGGCGCCGGCGAAAAGAAAGCCATCGACGGCCGCTGCGAGATGATTCGCAAGGAAATCGAAAAGACCGACAGCGAGTACGATCGGGAAAAGCTCCAAGAAAGACTCGCCAAGCTAGCCGGCGGCGTGGCCCAGATCAAAGTCGGCGGCGCCACCGAAACCGCCATGAAAGAACGGAAAGCGCTTTATGAAGACGCCTTGCACGCCACTCGGGCGGCTCTGGAAGAAGGCATTGTTCCCGGGGGTGGAGTCGCTCTGCTTCATGCCCACAAGGCGCTCGAAAAAATGAAACTCGACGGCGACGAGGCTTTGGGTGTGAAAGCTTTGGAGCATGTTCTCGACATGCCTTGTCGGATGATCGCCGAAAACGCCGGCTTGGACGGCGCGGTTGTCGTCAACAATATTCGCCGTGGAAAAGACAAGAACTATGGCTACGACGCCAACCAAGGCGAATACACTGACCTGCGCAAGCGTGGCATCGTCGATCCTGTGAAAGTGACTCGTAGTGCCCTGCAAAACGGGGCCAGCGTCGCTTGCTTGCTGTTGACCACCGAGTCCCTGGTGGCGGACATCCCGGAAAAGAAGAAGGATGAGCACCCGCCGGACCCGCACGGCGGCATGGGTGGAATGGGCGGCATGGGAGGCATGGGGATGGGTGGAATGGGAGGTATGGGCGGCATGGGTATGGATATGTGAGAAAAGGGTGAGTGGGCAAGTGGCGAGCTTTGGTTTTGCGTTTCGCGCCCGCTGAATTCTGGGCTTTCTCTTCGCTCGCCACCTGTGAATTGATCCAAAGACTTTATCGAGGAATTTCATCATGGCGAAAGAAACCAATTTAAAAGTTCGGCCGCTGGACGACCGCGTCGTCGTGGAGCCGCTGGAAGCGGACGAGAAGACAGCGGGCGGCATCCTGCTGCCCGACACCGCGAAGCAAAAGCCGCAACGGGGCCGAGTACTGGCAGTCGGGCCGGGCAAAATGCTTGAGGACGGCCAGCGAGCCAAGGTCTCTGTAACCAAGGGCGACGAGGTGCTCTTCGGGCGCTACGGCGGCACCGACATCCAGGTCGACCAGAAAGAAATCAAAATTATGCGCGAGAGCGATATCCTCGCCAAGGTGGTCAAGTAAGTGGCTGATCCCGGGCTGTGAGGGTAATTCCCAGAGCAAGAATCAAATGCCGACGTTCTGGCTCCGGGAGCCGACGCCCTCCCGCTCCGAGGATGAAATTATCCAGATTGAATTTCAGAATTCCAACTGAGGAGCAAATAAGAAATGGCCAAGCAACTGCTATACGCTGACGACGCCCGCAAAAAACTTCTGGCGGGGGCCGACAAGTTGTCCCATGCGGTGGGCATCACCTTGGGCCCGACCGGGCGCAACGTCATTCTCGACAAGAGCTTCGGCGGTCCGACCGTCACAAAGGACGGCGTGTCCGTGAGCAAGGAAATCGACCTTCCGGACCCCTTTGAAAACATGGGAGCGAAGCTGGTCAATGCGGTCGCTCAAAAAACGAGCGACATTGCCGGCGACGGCACGACAACGGCCACCATCCTGGCACTTTCCATTTATCAGGAAGGCCTGCGGAACATCACCGCGGGCGCCAATCCGATGGCCGTCAAACGCGGCATCGACAAAGCCGTCGAAGCGGTGATCAAATCGCTGGAAAACCAAACCAAAAAAGTTTCAAAACCAGAAGAGCTGCAACAAGTTGCCAGCATCAGCGCCAACAACGACCCGACCATCGGCAAGCTAATGGCCGACGCCTTCGAGAAAGTGGGCAAAGACGGCGTCATCACGGTCGAGGAGGGCAAAACCTCAGAGACGACTTTGGAGTTCGTGGAGGGGATGCAGTTCGACAAGGGTTACATTTCGCCCTACTTCATCACCGACGCCACGGAAATGAAGGCGGAGCTGGAAGATTGTTACATTCTCATTCACGAGAAGAAGCTGGCCAATGTCCGCGACATGCTGCCGTTGCTGGAGAAGATCGCCCAAGCCAGCAAGCCGCTGTTGATTATCGCGGAGGACGTGGAGAGCGAGGCGTTGGCGGCGCTGGTAGTGAATAAGCTGCGCGGCGTACTGCAGGTGTGCGCCGTCAAGGCGCCCGGCTTCGGCGACCGCCGCAAGGCCATGCTCGGCGACATCGGCGTTCTTACGGGCGGCCAGTTCATTAGCGAAGACCTGGGCATCAAGCTGGAAAACGTCGAGCTGAGTCAGCTTGGCCAGGCGAAAACCGTTCGCGTCGAGAAGGAAAACACCACCATCATCAGCGGCGCGGGCAAGAAGCAGGACATCCAAAAGCGCATCGAGCAGATCCGCGCTCAGATGGAACAAACCGAGAGTGAATATGACAAGGAGAAATTCAGCGAGCGGCTGGCGAAGCTGACCGGCGGAGTGGCCATCATCCGAGTTGGCGCCGCCACTGAAGCCGACATGAAGCAGAAGAAGGGCCGGGTCGAGGACGCCTTGCACGCTACGCGTGCGGCCGTGGCCGAAGGCATCCTTCCCGGCGGCGGCGTGGCCTTGATCCGTGCCATCGACGGCGTCCAATCCCTCGCCAAGAAACTGGAAGAGGACGAGAAGCTGGGCGCGGAGATCGTGGGGCGAGCCTTGGAGAAGCCGATTCGCACCATTGCCGAAAATTCCGGCGTGGACGGGGCCGTTGTTGCTGACGAGGTCCGCCAGCGGGGCGAGAAAAACCCCAACCTCGGGTATAATGCTAATACCGGCGAATATGTGGACATGTTCAAGGCCGGCATTGTCGACCCGACCAAGGTGACGCGCTCCGCCTTGCAGAACGCCGCCAGCATCGCCGCGCTCATGCTCACCACCGAGGTAATGGTCACCAAGATCGATGAAGAGGAGCCCAAGAGCAAGGTGGCCGGCGCGATTCGTTAGAAAGTGAGGACGCAGCGACCGGAGGAACTTCGGATTTTGGGACTTGAGTTTCGCAGTTTCCCCGGGTCGTTTTCGCGACCGAGAAGATGATGGCCGCCAAACGGGATTATTACGAAATCCTCGGGGTTCCCCGGAACGCGGAGGAAGAGGAAATCAAGCGGGCCTACCGGAGGCTGGCCATGGAGCACCATCCGGACCGCAACGTCGGCAATCCGGAGGCGGAAGAAAGATTCAAAGAGGCGGCCGAGGCCTACGAGATCTTGCGCGATCCGACCAAGCGGCAGAACTACGACCGCTATGGCCATGCTGGGTTAGAGGGGATGAACGTCCCCCATTTCCACGACGCCCAATCGGTCTTCGATCTGTTTGGCGATCTGTTCGGCGATTTTTTCGGATCGCGTGGCCGGCGCGGACCTCAAGCGGGCCGGGACCTGCAAATCACCATCGAAGTGGATCTGCTCGAAGCGGCCCGCGGCGCGAGCAAAACGATCACCGTCCCGCGCGAGGAGCTCTGCAGCGAATGTGACGGCAACGGCGCTCGCCGAGGGACGCAGCCGGCCCAATGTCGTCGCTGCCAGGGCCGGGGCGTGGTTATCCAAAGCCAGGGCTTCTTCCGCATGCAGCAGACCTGCCGCGGCTGCGGCGGCAGCGGCGTGGTTATTACGGACCCCTGTTCTGCCTGCCACGGCAACGGCCGCGTAGTGGTCAAGCGGACCTTGGACTTGGGAGTGCCGCCCGGCGTCGATAATGGCACCCGGATTCGGCTCGGCGGCGAGGGCGAGGCCGGCGATCGAGGCGCCCCTCGCGGCGATCTCTATTGCTTGATTCGCGTTCGCGAGCATCCGCTCTTTCAGCGCGACGGCGCCAACCTGATTTGCCAGGTGCCTGTCACCGTCAGCCAGGCGGCTTTGGGCGGCGACATCGACATTCCCACTCTGGATGGTGCTATCAAGCATCACCTCAAGCGTGGGATTCAGAGCGGCGACATGATCCGTGTCCCCGGCAAAGGAATCCCGAGCCTGCGCGGGGGTAGATTGGGAGACTTGCTCGTGGCGGTGACGGTCGAAACGCCCCGTCACCTGACCAAACGCCAGGAGGAGCTGTACCGAGAGCTGGCGGAAATCGACCAGAAGCACGTTTCCCCGGAGCGCAAGAGCTTTCTGGAAAAGCTCCGCAGCTTCTTCGCAACCGATGCCGCCAGCCCTGACGTCTAGGAGGAGGCCTCCGCATGAATGATCCAAAGACAACCCGGGAATTGGAGCCGAGAGACTCAGATAACGAATCCACCGAGGCGGCCAATCAGATTCGAGAAGATTTGGCCGGCCTGCGGGCGCGCGCCCAGGAGCGCGATCAGTTCCTCGCCCTGCTCCAACGTACCCAGGCTGACTTCGAGAATTATCAAAAACGCAATCAGCGCGAGCGCGAGTCGGAACGTCGCTACTGGCATAGCGCTTTCGCGCTGGATCTCCTGCCCGTGATTGACAACTTGGACCGGGCCATGACCGCCGCCAAGCAAGCGAGGGAAAGCGGCCCGCTGGTCCAAGGTGTCAGTATGGTGCAAACCCAATTGCTGGATATCCTCAAACGACACGGCATCACCCCCATCGATGCCTTGGGGAAACCGTTCGATCCGAATTTGCACCAGGCGATCATGCAGCAGCCCTCGACGGATCATCCGCCGCAAACCGTCATCCAGGTTTTACAACAGGGATTCATGATCCACGATCGCGTGCTGCGGCCGGCGGGCGTCGTCGTGTCGGCCCCAGCTCCATAATTGTTTAGCCGCGATGGGCAGCGGAGCGCGGGCTGACCTCCATGATGCAAGCGTCCCATGGCACGAAACGATAAATCCAGAACGAAACGATAGACGGAACGGGAAGCGATAAATCGAACTATTGGGAGCCTAAGACTTATGCCCACATACGAATACCATTGCGATGCCTGTGAGCACAACTTCGACGAATTTCAGTCGATCAACGACAAGCCCCTGAAGAAGTGTCCCAAATGCGGCAAGCCGAAGCTGCGTCGAGTTTTCGGGGCCGGAGCCGCTATCATTTTCAAGGGCTCGGGCTTTTATCAGACGGACTATCGGAGTGAATCGTATAAGGCGGCGGCCAAAGCCGACCAGGAAGGCTCCAAGGCCGACAAATCTCCCGCAGACGGTAAAGCCGACACGGCCGCCAAGGAAACCACCAGTAAGCCCGCCAAATCCAAAGAAAAATCGGCCAAGTCCGCGAAGTGAGTTTCCGATGATAAGGACGCGTTGTCCCATTTGCGAAGGAGAGATGGTCGGGCCGGATCGATCCGCCTTGCCGGATTTTCCCTTCTGCAGCTCGCGCTGTCGACTCATCGATTTGGGACGTTGGCTGGGGGAGAATTATCACGTGGCCGCCGACCCGGAGGAAAGCGGTTCGACTGCCGAAGCCGACGAGGATTCCGAGATTTCCTGACCCGATTTATCAGCTAAGCCGGCCGATCCGTCGGCCGTTCCCCATAGAAAAGAGGCGTGGTCAAAAGCCACGCCTCTTTTTTTGTTCGCCGTCCGGCCTTCCTACCCAATACTGGAACGCCAACCGTGTTGATGAGAATTCTTTGACCTCGAACGAGTCTGCCAAACGAGGGCTACCAAGAAGTGACTGGACGCGCGGGGATATAATGGCGGAAGGCCAGAATTCTGCCGATGCTCACGAGCCTTAATGATACGGAGAAAGAACTCACTCCAAGGTGCGTTGCCCATCCAGCTCGGGAATGGATCCGATGATCTTGAATGCCTATGCCGTCCTGAATGCTTTCCTCGCCCTGCTGCGTTTGCTGGTCGGCGTGCTTGTTGTTGGCATCGGAACGAAAGCCTGGTCGCAAGGCAGAAAGTCGATTACGCCAGAGCGCCGCAAAACGCTGGAAGATCGCGGCTCCCTTCTTTTTCTGATGGCTTTCTTGCTCTTGGGACTAAATTTGATTTCCTGGCCGCTCCTTTACTTACTCTTGCAAAGTTACGTTTCGGAATGGCCCGGTGTCATGTGCATCTACGGCGTGACGCAGATCGGCGTTGGCAGCCTGAGTTCGAGCCGATTCCTTCCCGAGTTGTTGAAGATCCTGGAGCTCACAAAACCGCTTGTAATCTTTGCCGGCGGCGCCTGGTTTGTTCTTTATTTGCTCAATCGCCGCACGGCGACCGCTCCTCTGCACAACCGGATTTTTCTCGGAGTTATTCTCATGGGGTTTCTCGCCGCAGTGGACGCAGCCGCGGAAGGCGCTTATCTCGTCATTCCCAAGCAAGAGAAATTCTTGGCGGCCGGTTGTTGTACCGAAGCGTTTGACGGCGAAGGCCGAACCGCAAAATTCTTGCCTCGAACACTTCTCCAAGAAGATGCCCGGCCTATTTTGTACGGTGCTTATTATGGAATCAATGGAACCCTGATATTGGCTTTGCTGGTGGCGGCTCGGTGGTTGAAGGTTGGCGGTCAAGCGGCTTTTTTGGGTCTCTTGCTCTTGGCTGCCGTCCTGTCGGTACTAATTAGCGTCTTCTTCCTGATTGAGATTGCGTCCCCAGCTCTATTGCATCAGCCTTATCATCATTGCCCTTACGATTTGGTGCCCGAGGTACCGGAATCGGTGCTGGCGGTGGCGCTGTTTGTTTGGGCCACGTTTTGTGTCGGCTGGGCCTGCGTAGTGTCATGGTTCGGGGGTTGTGAAGAGACCCGGCCGTTGCTTCCGGATATGCTTCGCGGGATCATGATGGTCGGATTTTGGAGTTACCTGGCTTCGTTGGTAATGATGTCCCTGGAGCTTGCCCTGGCATAATTGTGCCGACCCTTCCTAAAACTCTCTTTGTGCTCGGGTTGATTCTCATCGTGGTGGGACTCCCCATTGTCGGCCGCTTGGCTCGCCAAAAAGAAGGACATCGGTGCGCGCTCGACGGTGTCGCGGTCGAGCCGATTTATCGCGTGCGCATCGTGGATGACCACAATCAGAGCCATGAATTCTGTTGCGTGAAATGCGCCCAAATGTGGCAGACGGACCATGGCGGCCATCCAATTGCTGTGTTTGTCACAGACGAAACGAGCGGTCAAGAAATCCCATCCGTCCGGGCGCATTTTGCTATTAGTTCCGTCATCACCAGGCCCACCACGGGAAATCGTATTCACGCCTTTGGCCGGGAAGCCGACGCGCAGAAACATGCCGAGACCTTTTGGGGCCGAGTTTTGACAGGAAAGGATCGGCCGTTTCATGAGTTCGAGTAAGGGGCAGTTTTGAGCCGTCCCGCTTCGAGCTCGAATGCCTGTGTGGCCAGGGGCACTGCCTGGGGATCGTGAGAGGCCAGGATCACCGTAGTTCCCTCGGCATGAGTATTGCGCAGCAGCTTCAGCAAAGTCCTTCCGGAATCGGGGTCGAGATTCGACGTTGGCTCATCCGCCAGCAGCACCTCCGGTCTGCCAACCAATGCTCGGGCGAAAGCGACGCGCTGCTGTTCCCCGCCGCTTAGCTCTTTGGGCCAAGCCGACAACCGATCCTCCAGACCGAGATTTCCGAGCAGGGAGCGGGCGGTTTCGAGACGGCGGCGAGACGAAATGCCGCGCGGGATCAAAGGGTAGGTAATGTTTTCCCAGACTGGCAGGCCGGGAATTAATGAGAAGTTTTGAAAAACAAATCCGAATCGGCGCCGCACGCGCGCCAGCTCCATGCCGGATAAATCGCTCAGGTTGCGGCCATCCAAGAAAACCTGCCCTTGCGTCGGTCGCTCCAGCGCGCCTAAGAGAGCCAAGAGCGTTGTCTTCCCCGAACCCGAGGCGCCGGTGAGCAGCACAAAGCTCCCAGCGGCAATCTCTAAGGAAACATCATCGAGAGCGCGAACCAAGGACTTCGGGCCTGGTCGATAGTGTTTGCAAAGGTGGCGCGTCTGGAATAAGGGCATGAGTCAGCGCATGGCCTCGATCGGCGCGACCGTGGCCGCGCGCCAGGAAGAATACAGCGTTCCAGTCATGACCAGCACGAAAGACAGCAAGAAAGCCAACAGGGCTGGGACTGGGGCCAGGTGAAAAGGAACCCGAAGCGCGGGGGCCGTATCAACTCCGTTCAGGAAAAGGCTGGCAATCCAGTAGCCATTGAGCCATTGCAGCCAGACAAACGCCAAGAGGATGGCGATGCAAGCGGCCGCCAAGCTCAGGACAAAACATTCGACGGCTCCGCGCAGAAGGACTTCGTCGGTTTGCCAGCCCGTGGCCTTGAGGATCCCTACTTCCCGGCGGCGCTCGGAAAGCCCCAATCCGGAGGTAACCAAGACTACTGGAATGCCTACGGCAAAGGCGAGCACGAAATGAAGATTGAAGATCCCTCCCCGGTGCAGCACTCCGGCGGGAAGAGTCGCTTGCAACTCCTCGCGAGACGTGACGCGTGTCCGAATCACGGCCTTCGCGGGACCTTGCGAAAAAGCGATCTCCCGTTGAATGGTGGACGTGACGCTCTCCTGGTATCCCGATCGGCACTCCACCAGCAAATCGGTCGCCAGGCCTGGCTGATCGAAAATCTCGGCCGCGGCGTCGAAGGAAGTCAAGATGAGTCGTGCTTGCCAGAGAGAAACATCCGAGTCGAAGAGACCGACCACCTCGGAAATTCGATCGCCCTTGCGGTTATGGTAGAAGGGAGGGAGCAAGTCGCCGACGTGAAGCTTGAGCCGGCGCGCCAGTTCCGTGCCGACGACCAGCTCGTTTCGATTGCCGGGCTGGGGCAACCGCCCTTGCACACAAGTCACCGCCACCGGAAACCTTTCCACGGGCATGCCGACCAGGACAGCGTTTTCATTTTCCACTCCTAGAACGATGCTGCCCACAATCCGCGGAGTGACTTCCAGGACGCCGTCAATCTTGCGGATTTGGTTGACGGCTTCCAGCGGAACCGGCACCCTTCGCCCAAACTGATCTCCGCTCACGTACAAGTCCGCTCCAAAGCGTATGGAGTCGCGCGCGTCTTCCTCGACACCCTTGGAAAGGGCTAGCCCCACCAAGAAAGGCAACAAGAGAACCACAACGCAGGCCGTGGTAACTACGCTGCGAAGCGGATGGAGCAAAACGGCTGTCAGCCCAGTTCGGGCGATCTCAACGAAGTAGCGCATGATCCGGCTGGTGTTCCACTGAACGAGGGCGAAGGGGGGAGCAGTCAAGTATCGAGCAGCCATGTTCCGGACAAAAAAAGATGCCGCCCGGGGTCGGCTCCAGGTCGAATTGGCACCCAGCACTCAACCGGGCATCGAAGCTAAAACCACATCCGGACAAGCTCCCGGCCGGTCCGGTGCCCAGACCTCCGACCAGCTGTTGAAACTCTCGTCCTCGGGCCTGCCGGACCTGGTTGCTCCAATCGCCGACGGCAAGAGCGGCCGCGGCGCCGATAGTCAAAAATAGCAGTCCGTACGAAAGAACCGCGAGTCCTTTAGTGGTCATCGATGCCGTGCTCCTCCTTTCCGTGGAAAGGCGATTTCAATTGTCGGACGCATGATGTAAATTGGCTCTTATAGCAGTTGGCTATGGCGGTCGATCTTCGATGATCGCCTCGAAGATTGCTATAAGGTAACAGAGAAACCGTCGACCCGTCACCCTAGTTTGAGAGAATTGAAATGAGCAGAACTGGCGAGGTTACCTAACAAGTAAGAGGTCATGAACCATTTGACCAGGCGTTTGGCGGCCGCAGGTTTGGTCGTCCTATTGTTGTTGATTGCCTTTCTTGGCAAGTTTTGGAAGTTGTCCACTTCAAGATCCGATCTACAGGATTCCGCTTCGTCCCAGCAGTCCGCTCCAGAGAAGACGGGTCCTCTTCGAACCGTGACTTCAACGATTGCACCCGGGCTTCATGTCTTGAATAATCTGGGACCCTCGGCGGCTTACGTAGTGGAAACCTCCGACGGGCTGGTTTTGGTGGATTCCGGTTTAGAAGCCAATGGAGCAGCGATCGCCCGGGACTTTCGCTATCGGAATTTGGAGCTGGCGCGCTTGCGGGCCATTCTCCTGACCCACGCTCACGCAGATCACAGTCAGGGGGCTCGGCAACTGCGCCAGCTGACCGGAGCCAAGATCTATGCCGGCCAAGGCGACGTCTCGGTGCTTCGTGCCGGCGAGCCCCGAGATGCATTTTGCTCCACTTTTGACATGGGAAAGCTCCAAATTCACAGCACGGAGGTTGATGTCGAGCTCAAGGGCGGCGAAACGATCGAAATTGCCGATGCCCGATTCCATGTCATCGCCGCTCCGGGCCACACTCCCGGCAGCATTTGCTACACCCTCGAGCGCGACGGCTTGCGCTTTTTTTTCGGCGGCGACGTGGTCATGACCTTGACCGAGGGGGAGGGTCCGTTCCGGCGGGAACTGGGCACTTATGCCGCCTATTTGGCGCCGCGATATCGAGGCAATGCCGAGGATTTCCTGGCCACCATTCGCCGATTGCAGCAACTGCCGACTCCCGACCTGGTGCTTCCCGGCCATCCGCGCGAATCACTCAATTTCCGCATAACGCCGATGCGTTGGCAGTCTATGCTCGACAAGGGCGTCAAGGACATGGAGACTCTCATAGCCCGCTATCGGGCGGATGGACGGAATTTCTTGGATGGCGCGCCCAAGGAGCTCCTTGGCGGCCTTTACTATTTGGGAGATATCGATGGGTTTGCAGTGTATTGTTTGAAAACCACCTCCGGCCTGTTCCTTTTCGATGCACCGGGCGGCGCCAAGCTGATTCCCTTCTTGGAGGCCAGGATGCTCGACCTGGGGCTGGTCTCCGCCGCCACGACGCCTCCGCAATCGGGTGAAGAGTCGAAGGGCAAGCTTCCGCCGATCAAGGCGGTCCTCATGACATCGTGCGGCCCGGACACAATCTCGGGTCTTCCAGCCCTTCTTGCCAAGACCGGCTGCAAAGTGGTAGCTGCCGAATCCGGCTGGCCGACTCTCAAGAAATTCATGCCGGATCAAATCGCCACTAAAACGGACCGAGATTTGACGGCTTGGTTCCAAGTCCGTTCCTTGCCTCTTTCAGGGCCAGGACCCGGGGCGACGGCTTACGTGCTCAATTGGCGGAATAGGCAAGTCCTGGTTTCGGGCCGCGTTCCCATCAAGGCAACCCGCGCCGCCGAGGACGCGCTGCTCCGATCCTTCTCCGAGAAAGGCGCGCAGCCTCGCTATCGCCAGGCCGTCCAAACATTGCGCTCGATAAAACCCGACCTTTGGCTGCCGCTTATTCCTTCCGACGGCCAAAACGCGAATCTCTATGATGATGAATGGAAAGAAATTCTGAGCGTGAACGAGCGCCTCGCCGAACCCATTGATCCAGGGCCAGCCGCTCAGGAATAAGTAGCCACGCACTCGGGTGGGGCGAGATGGCCGCGCTTCGGTAATTGCCAAACCGCATCCGGCAAATAGGGAACTTGGATACACGCGGCGAAAACCGAGCGAGAGGTAGCCTTATATGAATCGATCCGCAGCTGGGAACGGTTGGATAGTAGTCGCCTGCTTAGCCGTGGTGCTGGCCGCCGCAGCCGCTATCTTCTTTGCGACAAGGACCCGCCATCAACCCGTTGAGTCGACCCCCGAAAACGAAGCTCCTTCTCCATCTGGCTTTCGCGAATTGGCTCGCGAGTCAGGAATCCAATTTCGCATGAGGTTCTTGCCGGGCGAACAGGGAGAAAACTTTAAGATCAACTTGTACGATCACGGCTGTGGCGTGGCCATCGGCGACTATGACGGCGACGGCCATGACGATGTCTACTTCGTGAACCAACTGGGATCCAATGCGCTTTATCGAAACAAAGGAGATGGTACGTTCGAGGATGTTACCACGAAGGCCGGCGTAGGGCTAGGCGACCGGATCTGCGTGGCCGCGACTTTTGCCGATTACGACAACGACGGCCGGCAGGACCTCTTCGTCACCAGCACCCGTGGCGGCAACGTCCTTTTCCGCAATATGGGCAACGGCACATTCAAGGATGTTACCAAAGAAGCCGGCCTCACTTGTGTGGCTCATTCTCAGACCGCAGTCTTCTTCGACTACGACAACGACGGCTACCTCGATTTACTGGTCACCAACACGGCGCAGTGGACGCTAAATGATTACAACAAAACGGGCCATTACTTTCCGGGAAGTCTGGATTTTTGGCAGATGGCCACGAGTCCGCGGGAGCAGAACATCCTTTATCACAACAACGGCGACGGCACTTTTACGGACGTAACCGCCAAGGCCGGTTTGGCAGGGCCCGGTTGGAGCGGCGACGTGGCCGTTTTCGACTTCAACGAAGACGGCTACCTCGACGTCCTCGTGACCAATATGTTTGGAGCGAGTCAACTGTATCGAAACAACCGCAACGGCACTTTTACCGATGTGACCAAAGAGGTTCTGGGGCGAACTCCCTGGGGCGCCATCGGCAGCAAGATTCTCGATTTCAACAACGACGGCCGGCTCGATCTTCTCATCGTCGATATGCATTCCGACATGTGGCTGCCAATGACAGTCGACCCGGGGAGCACGAGATTCGATTTCAAGAAAAAGTATTCCAAAGTCCTCGGACCCTACTACACGGTCTACGAGACAGGGCCGCAATCCGAGAATCGCTTCATGGACTTGTTTCACATCCATTACGACGACGTCGTCTTCGGCAACACCTTGTTCAAGAACCTGGGGTCGGGGAAATTCGAAGAAATCTCGGACAAGGCAAACATGGAGACTTGGTGGCCGTGGGGCATTGCCACAGGCGATTTCGACAATGACGGCTATGAAGACGTCTATCTTCCATCGGGGATGGGCTTCCCGTACTTCTATTGGCCGAGCGCGCTCATGATGAACAATGGCAACGAGACTTTCACCGACCGGGCCTCCGAATTGGGCATCGAACCTCCTCCCGAGGGCTGGTATCAGGAAGAGAAGATCGGAGGTAAACAGGCCACCCGTTCCTCCCGCTGCGCCGCGGTGGCTGACTTCGATGGCGATGGGCGGCTCGACATTGTCGTCAACAATTTCAACGGTCGCGCGTTTTACTTCCGCAACCACTTTCCGCCCAAGAACTACGTCGCTTTTCACCTGACCGGCACCAAGAGCAATCGCGACGCCATCGGCGCCTTAGTTAAAATCTACCTGGGAAAAGAAATCATGGTAAGGCAGGTGCAACCGGCCGGAGGTTATCTTTCGCAATCCACAAAAACCGTTCACTTCGGGTTAGGAGATCGGCCCGGGGTCGACCGCGTGGAAATTCGCTGGCCCAGTGGTCTGCGGCAATCCATCGATCATCCGGCCATCAACACCTTGCACTCTCTGACTGAGCCAAAAGAATGAGAAATTAGGTTGTCTGCCGTTATTTTGGCTACTCCGTCCATGGGGTTTGCTTGACCATTAGTTTGCAACCCGGCAAAATGGAAAATCATGCGAACCCAGAACTCGGCAAAGCAAACTTGCGGAACCATTTCTGTTTGGCTGGTGGGAACGACTTTGGTCCTCGTTCTCCTGGGAGGCGCTTTCCTTATATGGCAGCGCGATCCCTGGGGGTGGCGGCGTGGGCCTCTGGAAGGCATTGACTACCATTGGCAGGAAGCGCTCAAAGCCATCGACGCCTACGATTATGGCACGGCCAAGATCCATCTCGGCGATTGCCTCCAAGTCTCGCCTTTCTATGCCGAGGCCCATTTCCTTCGGGCTCGAACTTGCCGCCTGACAGGGGAGGCGGATGCTTGGTTATACCATTTGCAGGTGGCTGAATTCCTTGATTGGCCTGTCGATGAGATCGCCTTTGAGCACCGCCTCGGGGAAGCGCAATCGAAAAATATTTGGCTGGTCGAGGAAGGGCTCAAGCAAGACGTCCTTGAGGCAGCCCCCGCCGAGAAACTCTTGATCCTTGAGGCCTTGATCCGAGGCTATTTGGAAAATGACCGTGCCAAAGACGCCTACCACCTGGCCTATGCCTGGACGATGGAGTATCCCAACGATTGGCTGGCATTTCTATATCTTGGCCGCACTCACCAGCATTCGAATCTTCCCAGTCAGGCCATTGCCGCTTTCGAGAAAGTCCTCCAGCTCAAGCCGAACCACGCGCAAGCGCGCCTTTGGCTGGCGCAGACTCTGATGGCGGACAGGCAATATGAGCCGGCCGTGCAACAATTCGAAACGTATCTTCAGAACCACCCCGACGATCCCGACGGCCTGCTCGGGTTGGGCAGATGCCAATTCTCTCTGGGCCGCATGGAAGAGGCACGCAAGACCCTGGATATCTTGCTCAGCCAGCGTGAAAACGACCTCAGTGCCCTCCTGACGCGGGCGCAACTCGAGCAGACGGAAGGCCCCGAAAAAGCCTTACCCTGGCTGCGGAGAGCCGAGGCCATCGCCCCCAATGAGATCATGGTTCTTGTCAACCTTGTCCCGACTCTCCATGCCCTGCACCGGGATAAAGAAGCCCAAGAGTACGATCAGCGGCAGAAAGACCGTCAGCCGAAATTAAATCGGTTGAAACAGTTGAGGACCGATCTTCTTGATCGCCAGAACGACATTGAATTACGTTATCAGGTGGCTGCCCTGAGTTTGGAACTAGGAATGGAGGAGGAGGCAGCCCACTGGTTTCAGACGGTGCTGTGGATCGATCCGTATCATCGACCCACCCTTCAAGCATTGGCCAATTACTGGCGAAAACGCGGGGATTTATCTCGGGCCGCTAACTATAGCGATCTGGCCGAAGGCAAGCTTCCGCCGCCGAGCCGGCCACGGGCGGAGGTAAAACTGCCCGCCCACCACCCTTCTCGTCCATGAGAGAATGAGTGCTATTCCCAGTCGCACAATTCTTCCTTTTTCTCCCTATCTCTCGGAACCGCTTGCGGCTTAGCGTTAGCCCTGGCGAGCCCGGTTGCGTTAGCACCGGGAGAACTCGGGGCGCTAACGCAACCCCCGCTCGCCAACGCGCGAAACTTATAAACCGGGAAGCGCACTAGTCCGTCTTCCCCTGGCCTCGTTTCGACGGTCCCAAGTTCTTCCACAGGGTTACCGAATTAGCGATGCGATCCTGGTCAAACAGGCAGGCATTTCCTATAGCCAGATGAGTTCGGCCGTCTCCGTCCCAAGCGCCGGCCGCGCAGGTAGCATGATCGCAAGTCACCGATTCCAGCGAATGGCGGACAAACCGGCCGGGCGCGGTCTGCTCCAAGTAGACGACGGCGTCCAGGTTCATCTCTCGGCGCATCGGAAATGCGGAAGCCGGCAACAAACTCACAGCCGCCACGTCCAGCCGGCCAGTCCCTTGGAAATCCGCCGCCACCGCCCGGTGCACACCATACATCGATGTCAGCAAATGATCCTCAAAAGGAAAGCGGCCACGATTTTGCAACCAGTGAATGCCGTGATAGGGCTTCAAGATGTTGTCGTCGAAAACGTCCCCGTTGGTGTAGAGAACGTCGAGGCGGCCGTCGCCATCCAGATCCACCAGTTGAATGCCGGTGCTGCCGTAGGCCGGATGAGGCGCCTGGTAGATGGTTTCTTTGCGGAACCGGGGCTTCGAAGACTCAGCCCCGGCCACCCCTTCGGCCCCGGCCATCCCCTCATTGATGAATGCGACCACGGTCTCGTGTTCCTGGCTGATGAGGGCGACGAAATCGGGCCGGCCATCGCCGTTGAGATCGACCACGGGAACGTGAATGCCGCCGGTTCGATCGTCGAGCACGTGCGGCTGGAACTCCGGATGGGCCCAATCAGTGGTCCGGTTCTCGAGATAGAGGATTTCTCCGGTCCGCCGCAGCCCGAAGACGGCGACCACCAGGTCCAGCTTGCCGATGCCTCTGAAGTCCGCGGCTTGAACGTCGGCGACCCGGCCAACCCCTTGCAACAGCGGAATAGCGGTGAAGTTGCCGGCGGCATCGCCTCGCAGCCAGACCACACTGCCGCAATGCGCCTCCGTTGGGTTAAAGCTGCCCAGGTCGGCCACCAGGATGTCCGGGATGCCGTCCCCGTCGAGATCGACCACCTCGGCATGAGCGGGGTGCGACACTTCTCCCAGGACCCGCCAGGTGGGCGACGGCTCATAAGGTTTCAAGGCCATGACCCGGCCATAACGCATGTCACAGACCAGCAGATCCAACTTGCGGGGATCGGAAAGGTGAACCAGGTTCACGTTGGACACCGCCGGTCTGAGAGGCCGCAACGGATCGCTCAATAGCGTTCGCTCGAAGGCGATGGGCGCGGGAGTGGCCGGCGTGACTTGGACCAGGACCGGCAGGGCCTCGGGGGCCCGGTTCTCGAAATATGTTAAGACCTGATCCTGTGGCGGAATAGCCAATTGGCTTAGCGCGGGAGGATTATTTCGCGGCGGATGCTTCAAGAATTCATAGGCCTGCTGCACCTGATCCTTCCAGGCCGACCGCGGAAAGCTATCCGGCGGAGGAAAACGGTGGCAGGCGCCGCAAAGTTCGTGCACCTGTTTGGAAAGGGCCTCTGTTTCCGCAGAAGCGGCTGGCGCGGCGGGCGAAGAAACGGAAGTACGCGCTCGATCGCAGGCGCTGAAGAGCAAGCCGAGGAACACGCCGAAGCACCCGGCCAGGATTCCCGCTATTTGCTTTCCAGTCATCGAATAATCCAAGAAAGGTCCCAACACAAATCCCAGCAAGGTGGGACAAGCTGCGAGCTTGTCGGCTTCGTTTTAGCGGACAAGCTGGCAGCTTGTCCTACGATGCAGCCGAATCATGGCGCGCTCACCTAGGAAAAGGCAAGGCTTCCGAAACCCTGAGGGCCTCGGAAGCCTTGGTGTCTTCGTAGCGGTGAACCGGAACCGCCGAGAACGCATCAACATCAATTGATGTTATCCGGATCGCTGTTCAGGTTGGTGCCGTCACGCCTGTTGCCGATGGCATTGAATATGTCGGCATCAATGCCGTACTTGATGTTATGCACCGAGCCGTCGGCAAAAACCGCATTCATGCCGGCCGGATGCGCCGCGCCGAACTGGAAATTCGCCCGCCAATCATCACCGAAGGATGTGGGAAGGTTTAGATCGTGACTGGGATTGGGCAGCTTCAAAGAATCATTGTTGCTGAGGATGTTACTTGTCATGACGCCCGTGCTACGGCGATCCGAAGTAAAAGCCCCCCCCAGCCAACCCCGTGCATCGCCGGCGGTCCATCCGTCAGGGTTCCTGGTGTAATACATGGGTTGGGTAAACTTCTCGCCGAACATCATGGTATTCGACGTGCCGTCACTAATACTGGCAAAAGTGATCTTGCCGCCTGCACGGTTGATGATGACCCCGTCCCGCCCATTGTCGCCCCACCAAGTCAGGCACGAACTGCCGGTATCGGACCAGTAGCCATCCGAGGCTTGCGGCAAAGGCACGGTCCAGGGATGAGCGCAAGCATAGTCAATGAAGCCAATCCGTTGGCCGTCTCCTCGGTCATAGGCATCGGCGCCGCGCCGCGATGGACACAGATAGGACTTGACGACAGTGGTTTGGACCGGACCTGGAGCAGCGAATGAATTGATGTTGGGCCCAAGTATGGTGCCATAGGCGCCCGCCGGATAGTTGAAATAGCTATTTGCCGGCGTAAGAGCAATAACGTTGGTGGCCGTAGCGGGCGTGGCGCCCACCGGCAGAATGTCGGACGTGAGGTAAAGGTTGTCCTGTTCCATGAAGGTCAGAATCTGAAATGCCCAACTGGCGGGCTGGAGCTTGATGGGAAGCGGCTCACCGCTGCTGTTGTAACCAACCGCGATGACGGGGTGCCAGAGCAGAGTGCCCGGATTGGTCCCGCCCGCGGCATTGAATTCCACCCCCTGTTGGTCTCCAATATCCGGTGCGGTAGGAAATCGGCCGTAGGTGTCATGGAAGTTGTGGACGGCAAGGCCAATTTGCTTCAAGTTGTTGGCGCATTGCGTGCGGTTGGCGGCCTCCCGGACCTTTTGCACCGCCGGCAACAGTAAGGCGATCAGCACACCAATGATGGCAATGACCACCAGTAGTTCGATCAGCGTGAAGCCGATCCTCAGCCGGGACCAAGTTTTTTTCATCGAACACCTCTGGAAAAAGGAAGAAAAAGGATCATTACCTGCAAGGCATTTGCAAATCGTTTAATTATCCTGCCATCGCCTAAAGCCCTTGCGCCAAGGCGGAGACGTCATGCACATTATTTCACACATCCTACAAGATGCCTTAGAACAAGGCATCGCTGCGCGCTTAAAACCCACACCCCGACATTTCGTCCATTCATTTCCTACTTAGGTTCTTTCTTTGCGGGAGGAGCTCCTTTATTGAGCATCATTTGATAACCCATTTCACTCATCTGGGTTGGTTGGCCGGGCGGGACCACAATGTATTTCTTGTGGTCCTTGCCGGTGGCTTCACCGATGACAACATCGTTCCCGGCTCGACGAAGGACATAAGGCTCCTTGTCCCGAGTCGAGTTAAAGTCGGCATCCTGCGCCTTCCCGTTGTTGACGGCCCACGTCCTTAATTCGTTCAGGTCGGCCGGAGCTTTTCCGTTGTTGGCTTTCTTGAATTCTTCGGAAAGTTCGACCACTTTGTTAAGGTGGGTTGCTTCCGGGTCACTTGACGTTCCGCTGGAACTCTTGCTACACCCCGGTCCACAAAAAACCACCACTGCGCCGACAAAGAACACGAAGAAAGCCATCACCCGTTTGGTGACTAGCGTTGGCGAAATCATGATGGTGAGTATCTCCACTGGGCGAATGAACATCTCCCTGGAATTAGAACACCGAGTCAACTCCATGTCAATAAAATACTACATATTTATCTAGTTGCTTGCCCAGGTTCCCCAAGGCTCCGTGAGCTTCGACGTTGAAGAACCATACGTTATTCAAATCCCACTTACCGACCACTCACGAAACTAAATTGGACAACTCCCGCATGTAAGCAACAAATGCAGTTGCACAACGGTCCAAATTGGCCTCGGAACCGCCTCCCTCGAGCGGCGAACACATTTCATAGGCCACATAACCGGCGTACCTTGCCTGGACCAAAGCTCGGAAAAAGGCAGGGTAATCGATAAACCCGTGTCCCATCGCCACCGCCCGGACCACTTCCGGCCTGGCGGCGTAATTGACCAAGGCGGGCAAATATTGAAAGCGCGGGCGGCGAACGTAATCGGCCACCGTCGTATGCGCCAGCCAGGGGGCCATTCGCTGGACCGCCTGGGTTAAATCGACACTTTGCAGAGCAACGGCCCAGGCGTCGAAGCAAGCTTTGCAATTGGGCTCGGCGATCTCAGATAGAAGATCGGCCAGGCTGTCGGGATGAACCGCCAAATCATGATGGTTCTGGATGCCGAGCGTGACGCCAAAATCAGCCGCTCGCCGGGAGGCTTCACGCAGGCAGAGGACCGTTTGGTTCCAAATGATCGCGTGGGGAATGCTTTCGCGCTCAAATGAAGTAAATACGCGAACGAGCGGACAATCGAGGTCGGCCGCCAGCCGAGCCAATTCACCGATGTAATAGACCTGCATTTCCCGAAGGGGTACGTCCGGCACATCGGCGCCGGCCGCGAAGTCGTTGTAACCGGCAATCACCGCGATGCGGACGCCGTTGTCGCCGGCGAGCTTCTTCACATCAGCGCGCGCTGCACTCGTCATGTCGAGCAACCCAAGGTGCGGCCGTTTCGCCATGAGCATGACGGCATCGAAGCCCAGCCGGGCCGCTCGTGGAATGAACTGGTCCAAGGACAAACAGGCCTGTCCCGGCCAGACGCCGGCATAACTCACCGAATGCAGGGCCAACTTGAACATCAAAATCAGCGGAGCACCTGAAAAGCTCCGGGATAAGGACCATAGGCGGTGGTAGTGACGCCATTGCGACTGGAGGCTTGAAATGCCTGCGGCGAGGCTACGATCTTCACGCGCACGCTTTTGGTTTGACCGGCCTTCAAGACGCCGGCATGAACGGCCGCGCTAGCCAGGTTGGAGTCGGCGGTATAGATGTCGCTTCCCCAAATCGAGCCGTTGATCGCCCCGGTGACCCGGAACGTGAAGGTCTTGCCTACTTGGTTTTGGTAATTCACCAGGTTGCCCGGATCGGAGGCGGCGGCGCTATCTTCCTCCGGCTCGGGAACGGCGAGCGAACGCAGGCTGCGGAGATCGGCCAATTTCAATTGCACGCCGCCAAACTGAGCCGTGGTCGCCCGCAACGCGGTTGCCTGCATCCAACCGGAGATCTTGGAGTCTTCTGTGTGAATCACGTCATGCTTGCGGATGTGCCGCTCTTCTTCGGGCACGGAATTGCAGACCTTCTCCAGCAGATCTCCAGCCCGGCGCACGACCTCAAGGTCCTTGTCTTTGCTTGCCTCCAGGAGCGCCGGATAGGCCACGAACCCGAACGACAGCAGCTCGGCACTGGCCGTCTCCCGCTGCCGAAACTCCGAGCTGCCCAAGCTTTTGATCGCCGTTTGAATCCGTTTGCTGGACTCCGGAGAAACCCGCGTCGCGAAATCGATCCGGTGAACGTCGTTCACCGGAATGAAAAGCTTGCCGTAAGGAGTGAGAAATTCCAGCCGCTCGCCCTCCAGCTTCAGCTTGAGCAGGCTGTTATCGGTGAAACGGACTTCCACGGAGATGGGCTTTGACTCCGCCAAAGTAGCAGGCCCATTCCGGGCGCCGTTTTCAGCAGTGTGTTTTTTTTCGTCCGCCCAGGCGACGAGCCCTGGCCAGACAAACAGGAGATAGGCGGCCGAAACAGTCGCTGCCAATGCCTTTGCCAGAAGAGTCATATTTCGTCTCCAGTCCCGGAAAATCCAATGGCGACTTTGCCCCACGTTTTCATTGACTTCCGAAGTCTTAGAGACTTCGAAGTCATTCCCAAAAAGTCCGGTCGCTGGGGAAATGATCCGTAAACAATAATCCTAATCAATTATCGCATATTCGGGCAACTCAAGAAAGGCCTCAGGGGGCGACGGAGCCGACATTCCAGACTGGTCGGGCCCTTCGTGCCATCTCCACGAACGGAACGGCAGAAAAAGCGATCGCGCAAGCTAGCGCAATCCTTGGAGAATGAGGCCTTCTTCAATAAGGCTCTTCGGAGCGCGCTCGCCAGAATGGAACCGCTGTTCCTTTCTTTGCGAATATTCACAGAAACATCTATTGACATCGAAAAGGATTTCACGTAAACTATATTCGCGGAAATCATATTTCACGAAAGAATCGCTCATGGCGAGTCGCTTGCAGCGGGAGCTCAAAAAAAGAGGACCGTTTCAGTCCCTCGAGCAAGAAGTCATCCTGAACATTGCTCGGACCGGGGACCAGCTGCTCGTCCGCGCGGAGAGGCTGCTTCGCGAGCACGCGTTGACCGCGTCGCAGTATAACATATTGCGCATCCTGCGCGGCGAGGGCAAGCCGCTGCCTATGCAGGAAATCGCCAGCCGGACTGTCCAAGTCGTGCCCGGCATCACCGGGGTCACCGACCGGCTGGAATCGGCCGGACTCGTCCGGCGCGAGCGCTCCACCGAGGATCGCCGAGTGATCTTCGTGTCCATCACCAAGAAAGGCCTAACCATTCTGGCGGAATTGGACGAGCCGCTGGTTGCCTACGAAAAGAAGCTCATCGGCTGCCTGGGCGCCGCGGAGCAGCGGGAACTGATCCGCCTTCTGGAAAAAATTCGCGACCATTTGGATCAATAGAATCGAGGTCAGCATTCGTCTACAGGGATAAAGCTGGAGTCCGGTACTTTTTTTCCGAAAAGGAGTCTAGGCATGAACAGAAGTTTGCTTCGTCTCGTCAGCACCGTTCTCTTTTTGGCTGGGGCCGCAGCGCCGCTTCAAGCCGCTGAGAACTACAGCATCGATCCGATGCACTCGGGCGTAAATTTCAAAATCTCGCACATCGGGCTTTCCTGGGTCCACGGCCGATTCAACAACTATGCGGGGACTTTTACCATCGATCCGGAAGATGCCGGCAAATGCTCCTTCGAATTGAAGATCAACGCAGAGACCATCGACACCAATAACTCCAAACGTGATGCCCATTTGCGCAGCCCCGATTTCTTCAATGCCAAGCAATTCCCCGCCATCACCTTCGAAAGCACCGGGGTCAAGGCAATCAAGGACGGCTACGAGGTGACCGGCAACCTGACGATGCACGGCGCGACCAAACCGGTGACCTTCGCGCTTCTGGGCGGCAAAACGGCCGAGTTCCCCCCGGGCGTGCCGCGCACCGGATATTCCACCGAGTTGATCCTCAAACGCTCGGAGTTCGGCGTCGGCAAGGAGCAGTTCGCAAACGCCCTGGGCGAGGACGTGCACGTGGCCATCAGTTTTGAAGGAACCGCAAAGAAGAAATAGGCCTGGGCCATCCTTTCGGGGCGCCACAGCGCGCCATTAAGGGGATCCAAATGACCAAAATCGCCGTTTTCCTCGAGCGCCAGACCACAGGATGCCATTTCTCGAAATGGCGCGCTGTGGGGGGGTCAAGCGGAAAATGCTTGACTTGAACGCTTTTCTCCACAGCGCGCCATTTCCTCCTATGGCGCGCTGTGGCAATTTTCGCAGAATTAATTGAGAAGTGTTGATAGATGCTATGTGGGAACTCATTTTGCAAGCGAAGGCCGTGGCGACCGAGCTCGCGCCCCCAACGGGGATTGCCGCCATTTCGGCAGCCCTGGTCTTTGTCTTGTTCGGCTGGCCCTGGCGGGCGCCTCGATTAAGAAAAACCGCAGTCGGCGGGGTCTTGAGCGCGAGCGTGGGGTTCCTCGCCGGCTGTTGGTGGCTGGGAGTCAAACCCCAATGGCCGCCTCGGGAAGACCAAGATCGATTGCTGTTGGTACTTTTTCCAGCCGTCATCGTAATCGAACTGGTAGCAGCTCTCCTTAAACCCGAAACTCGAAATCAGAAATCCGAAATGGGCCAATCGGATTTCGGATTTCGGATTTCGGACTTAGGGAATTGGCTGCCGTGGCTGCTGCGGCTGGTCGTGGCCGCCATCGCTGGCAGAATCCTGCTCCACGATTCGAGTTATATCGCGGATCTCTCGGGCCCGGGCACTCGGCAATGGACTCCCGAGCAAACTTGGCAGATCCTCGGCGCCTTGGCGGTGGCACTGGCGGGGACGTGGATGTTGCTGTCTTGGCTGGCCCACCGAGAGCCGGGACGGGGAGTGCCTTTGGCCGTCGCGGTCGCCTGCGCCGGCACCGCGGTCATCCTCATGCTGTCGGGTTATGCAAGTGGCGGCCCCCTGGCTATGCCGCTTGCCGGCGCCCTCGTGGGCGCTTTGGCGGCCTCGCTTGTCATGAAAGGCACGGTCCCACTCGACGGTCTGCTGGGACTTGGCGTGGTCGGGTTATTTGGCCTGATCGTAATCGGTCGCTTTTTTGGGGAACTAACCTGGACCAATGGTGCCCTTTTGCTTTTTGCGCCGCTGCTTTGCTGGCTTGCTGAAGTGCCCCTCATCCGTCGCGTGAAGCCGCGGCTGCGCGCTTTGGCGGGCGTCGTCCTCACCGCGGTGCCAGTGGCCATCGCCTTGGCTTTGGCCCAGCAGAAGTTTGTCGAAGACTCCGCTCGGACTTCTCCAGGCTCGGAAGAGCCGTCGCTTGAAGATTACATGAATTTTGGGAAATGACAGAGACTGACATCGCGATTGGCCACCCAACTGCTCAGAAACCTGCCTGCTCGCTTTATCGCCGGGGCCGAAAGCAATAGAATGATTTCCGCTCCTTGCATGAAAGGCCTGACGCGAGATTGCTATGTGGATACGTCAATGCGATCTGGATGCCGAGCGAGAGGTGCTGCCGCCGATCACGACGCGGATTGCTTCCAACGAGGAGTTCATTCCGCCGGTGCAGTCGCCGGAGCAAAAGGCATATGAAGCGCGGGTCGAAGAGCTCAGTGAGCAATCGGCTCGGCGGCAGGGAATCAGCCGGCGCGATTTCATGCGGAGCGGCAGCGGCATGGCGGCGGCGCTCTTGGCCCTCAATCAAGTCTTCGGCTTTTGCTTCGACGTGGATGCTGCCGAAGCCTTGGATCAAAAAGCCTTCGCCGAAAAATGGCCCAAGAATCAATTCATCTTCGATATTCAGACTCACCACGTCGACGTCAGCCGCAAGTGGTATGACGACACGCCCACCGGAAGAGCCACCCAAAACTTCTTTCGAGCTCTTCGGCCTTCGCTCAAAGGGATCGAGGACAGCTTAGAGCAGTTAAACCGCGGCCATTACGTCAAGGAGGTCTTTGGCGATAGCGATACGGTGATGGCGGTGATCAGCGGCGTGCCCAGCCGGGAGTGGGACAAGAACCCGCTACCGCCCGACCAGATGGTGGCCACGCGCAAGTTTGTCAACGATCTGGCCGGCTCGCAACGCGTCCTGTCGCACGGTTTGCTCCGGCCCAATCTCGGCCTCAAGGAATTGGACGAGATGGAGCGGCAAGTCAAAGAACTGAAAATCGATGCCTGGAAGATGTACACCGGCGCCGAGCTGGGCGAAAAACCCTGGCGCATGGATGATGAAAAGGTCGCCTATCCGTTTTGGGAGCGAACCAAGAAGCTGGGCGTCAAGAATCTATGTGTCCACAAGGGGCTGCCGCTGGGTTTCTTCAACGAGCAGGCGTGCACGCCGGTCGATCTGGAAAAGGCGGCCCTCGATTGGCCGGACTTGAACTTTGTGGTCTATCACTCCGGCTTTCGCGGGTTCGGCGCCTTGGCGGGCGGCACGGGGCAAAAAGTCAAAGACCCGGCCACCGACGATCCGCAGGAAATTCCCTGGATCAGCGATATCTTCCGCATCCTCAAGCGCAATCCCAAAATCAAAAATATCTATTTTGAGCTGGGCAGCACCTTCCACATGACCTCGGTCTATAAGCCGCAGATGTGCATGCATATGCTCGGGCAGATGATTCAGACGGCCGGCGCCGACCACATTCTCTGGGGCACCGATTCTATCTGGAACGGCAGCCCGCAAAGCCAGATCGTCCGGCTCCGCAAGCTGAAAATGGACGAGCAACTGATGGAGAAATACAAGTATCCGGCGCTGACTGATGCGATCAAAGATCAAATTCTCGGTCTCAACGCCGCCACGCTTTTTGGCATCAACCCGGAAGCGAAGCGAAAAGCGATTCAGGCCGACAAGCTGACCCAGCTTCAACAAGAATATCGACTTCATCCGTCACCCAGCAACACGCAATACGGCTGGATCTGGGTGGAAGATGGAGGAGAGCCAACGGTACCGGTGGGGACTTAGAGGATAAGAAAATCTGAGATTGGAGATGAGGATCAAGAGTTTTCTAATAGAAGAGCCCTGAAACCTGCCTGGAGAAAATGCGCGTCTGCAGTCAAGGCTTCCATCACGCCCTCTTGCTTCATCAGGACAAAAGAAATGCAATCGGTAAGGCTCCACTCCTTGTCGGAATAGCCGATGTATAGCTTCATGGCTTCGTGTAGGAGCGGCTCCGTAATGGAATGAACAAGGTATCCCTGCTCGTTCTGAAACCTTGCAAGAAGTTGCTGGCCCTTGGCTCTTCGATCAAGCCGAGAGTATCCATCTCCAATCTCCAATAAGATGCCCCAGTGAAGCGTCAATGTTCCGCTAACATTCAATAATTCACGGTCGAGGGCTTTAGCCCGCTCGTGATGGGGATCAGCTCTGTTTTCCAGAGCTATGACAAAACTGGTATCGAGGAATACAGTGCGACGGGCCAAATTCAAAACCTCCGCCCGGTAAATCCTTCAACGTCTTCCGAACTGAGCTGATTGCCCCAATCCTCTGCATTTGCCTCGGCCCATTCGGATAGACTGGTGCGAGGCTTTTTTCCATCAATTGCCGGAGGGGCGACGATCACTACCAGCTCGGTCTGGCCGGTCGGGACTTCGGGAGGCAGTGTCAGGACGACGCGGCGGTCATCTTTGACATCGGTAGTCATTCGAAAAGTGATCATAAGTGGTTCTTATTTGGTTCGTTGTTTACTTGGACATCCCTGATTATACTCGAACCTCGCTCCCTTGTTCCATATTCGAAATTTGTATTTGACAAAACATCATGGAGATTGGCTGCCTTCGTATGATGTAATAAACGAGACAATTTTCACATTCGAAGGCGTACTGAATCCATGTTTGTCGACCGAGTGACCTTGTATGTCAAAGGCGGCGACGGAGGACGGGGCTGCTGCAGCTTCCGGCGGGAGAAGTACGTGCCACGCGGCGGGCCGGACGGTGGTGACGGCGGCCACGGCGGCGCCGTGATCGTCCGGGCGATGGCCGGCGCCGATAACCTGGCCGACGTCGTCCATCGCAAACACTGGCGCGCCCGAAACGGTGCCGGCGGTCAGGGCAGCAACTGCACTGGCCGGCGTGGCGGCGACCTCGTTATACGAGTTCCGCCTGGCACCTTGGTTCTGGACCGGGATCGGGGCAATGTGCTTAAGGATCTGACCGCCGCAGACCAGGAAGTGACCGTTGCTCTGGGCGGAAAAGGCGGCCGTGGCAATCGCGCCTTCGCCACCGCCACCAACCGCGCTCCCCGCGAAACCGAGCCGGGGACTCCCGGCGAAGAACGTTGGATCGTCCTCGAGCTGAAGATAATCGCCGATGCCGGTTTGATCGGGCTGCCTAATGCCGGCAAGTCAACGCTCTTGAGTCGGCTCTCTCACGCTCAACCCGAAGTCGCGGACTATCCCTTCACGACCAAGCACCCGAACCTCGGGCTGGTGCGCCTGAGCCAAGACAGCACTTTTGTGTTAGCGGACTTGCCCGGCCTGATCGAAGGGGCGCATGACGGCACGGGATTGGGCCACGAGTTTTTGCGGCACGTGGAACGGACGCGTGTTCTGGTGCACTTGGTGGAGCCGCTGCCTCCCGATGGTCGCGACCCGGTCGATAACTATCGAATCATCCGCCGCGAACTAGAGCTGCACGGCCGGGGCCTGGCCGACAAGCCGGAAATCATCGCCGTCAGCAAGGCGGAGCTGACCGGCAGCGAAGCCGTTCGCGAACGGTTTGAGCAGGAGCTAGGCCGGGAGGTGTTGGCGATTTCTTCCGTTACCGGGCAGGGATTGTCGCAGCTTGTCGGCGCCGTAGCGGATCAGCTAAAGCAGAATTTAGAAGCCAGCAACCAAAAATGAAACCCAACATCGTAGTTGATGTCGGCAACTCCCGCATTAAATGGGGTCGGCCCGTCGGAAATCGGGTGGAAGATTATGTTTCTCTAGCACCTGAATCTCCAGAATCCTGGCTGGAACAACTTAAGCAGTGGGATCTGAGAGACCGGTTGGTATGGGCGGTCGCTGGGGTCCATCCCGATCGTTTGGATCGGTTTACCGACTGGGTGAAGAAGCGTGGCGATCAGATTGCTTTGATTCATGACAGGAAACTCCTGCCCATAAAGATCGACGTTGGCGAACCCGAGCGCGTGGGGATCGACCGACTGCTCAATGCAGTTGCGGCGAGAGATCGCCTCATGCCTGCGGAGTCAATCGTCATCATAGATGCCGGGTCAGCAGTCACCGTAGATTGGGTTGACAAAGACGGTGTTTTCCGAGGCGGAGCGATTTTTCCTGGACTTCAAATGATGGCTAAAGCGTTGCACGACTACACGGCCGCTCTCCCATTGGTGGAAGTCAATCGCTCCACCTCACGGCACATTCTTCCGGGAAACTCAACGGAATCGGCCATAAGGGGCGGAGTCTTTTGGGCAGTGGCGGGGGGGATTACGGCGCTAACTCGGCTTTACGCCGCCCGGACAGAACCTTACCTTCGTCCCGTGATTTACTTGACCGGCGGCGACGCCCAGATCCTTCAACCGTTGCTTCCTTCTGAAGTTAAACTCAGTCCCACTCTGACGCTAGAAGGCGTCCGTCTGGCGGCGGAGGCGTTGCCGTGAAACCGAGTTCATCTCCGGGCGCTGGCGCAACCCGGCTTGCCTCGTCTCCCGGCGCTGACGCAACCGGGCTCGCCACAACGCTGGCCGCCTCTCTGACCCCACCGGGTCGAGCAGCCATCGCGACCTTGGGCATCCGTGGTCCACGGGCTTGGAAAATCGTTCGTGAGCATTTTCGCCTCTCCGCCGCATCGACGAAAAAACTGCCCGAGAATCCAGACGCGAGCCACATCTGGCTGGGTCGCATCGGCGAGAAGGACTTCGGCACGATCGCGGATCAGGTGGTGGTGACGCTACAGCAAACCGAGCCGGTTCCCTGGATGGAGATCCATTGTCACGGGGGAACTGAGACGGTTTGCTGGCTGCTGGAAATTTTGGAAAGGCAAGGTTGCCGGGTGTGTACCTGGCAAGAGCTCGAGCAAGCGACGACGACCGATCCCTGGCAAACCGCAGCGACTTTGGAGTTGGTCCAGGCTTCCACGATCCGCACCGCCGCAATTCTGCTCGATCAATATCATGGAGCATTTGGGAGGGCTTTGACTGAAATCCAAACCGCGCTGGCGAATCATGACTTGGTCCAGACAAGTCGGATGCTCGAATGGGTCGCTCGATATGCGGACGTAGGACGGCATCTGACAACCCCTTGGAAGGTGGCGGTGATCGGTCCGCCCAACGTCGGCAAAAGTAGTCTGGTCAATGCCCTGGCCGGTTTCCAGCGCTCGGTGGTGGCGCCAACTCCGGGAACTACGCGCGACCTGGTGACGACTTTGATAGCGGTGGACGGCTGGCCGGTGGAGCTGATCGACACTGCAGGCTTGCGTGAGGAAACCGGACCGCTGGAAGGTCTAGGGATCACGCTGGCTCGTGACGCCGCTGCCAGCGCCGATCTGTGCCTGTGGCTTCTCGACGCCTCCGCGCCACCGACTTGGCCCGAGGATAACTTCCGCGAGCAGCAAAAACTCAAGCTCGTTGTCAACAAAACGGACCTTTCGCCGATCTGGGAAATCGACCAGTTCCCTGTTTTGCGCGTTTCCGCCTTGACCGGCGCCGGCTTGGCAGAGCTGGTCGAAGCGATAGCTCGCTGGCTTGCGCCGCACCCTCCGCCGCCCGGAGCGGCAGTTCCGTTCACGCCGGACCTGGCTTCCCTGGCCGAAGAAGCTCTGAACCACGCTCGCGCCGGTCGGCCGGACAGGACGAAGCAAATGCTCGCGGCATTGGCGAATGATGCTCGATAACTAAAAAGCAGTTATGCAACTTTGCAAACTGCAATTGGAAAGCGGCGAGACGCGCGTCGGCATCGTGGCCGACGATCACGTGCAGCTCCTTCTGGGCATTAGTTCCCTGAGCGACCTGCTGCATTCCAACGACCCGGCCGCGCTGGCTGCCGATCTCATCGACGAGGAAGCGAAAAAACTGCCGCTATCCGAAGTCACTTTGTTGGCGCCGATCGATCAACAGGAAGTGTGGGCGGCCGGCGTGACCTACAAGCGGAGTCAGGAGGCCCGCGAGCGCGAGTCGGTCGGCGCCGCTCACTTTTATGATCTAGTCTATTCGGCGGATCGGCCGGAGCTGTTCTTCAAGGCCAATCCTCAGCGCGTGGTCGATCCTGGCGGTCGAGTTCATATTCGCCGCGACAGCAAGTGGAGCGTCCCCGAGCCGGAGCTGGCTTTGGTCATCTCACCCCATCTTCGAATCGTCGGATTCACTATCGGCAACGACATGAGCGCTCGCGACATCGAGGGAGAAAATCCTCTCTACTTGCCGCAAGCCAAGGTTTACGACAATTGCTGTGCCCTGGGGCCTGTCATTACCCTCGCCAATAGCATGCCGCCCGCTGACCATGTCACGATCCGTCTCGCCATTGAACGTAATGGCGTTAGGGTGTTCGAAGGCGCCACGCGCTTGAATGCCATGGCCCGAGCGTTTGAAGACCTGGTCGGTTGGCTTGGTCGCGAGACGAGTTTTCCTCATGGGGTCATTCTTCTGACCGGGACCGGCATCGTTCCTCCTGATGACTTTACTCTCTTGGCCGGCGATCACATTGCCATCGACATCACGGGCATCGGCCAATTGACCAACTGGGTGGATCATAGAGCTTGAGCTAAATCGGGAACTGCCGTAGGCCTGGCAACCTTTTCCGGGTTTAACGTCTGGGTAGCCGTTTTCCTGCGCGGAATCATTAGCTTTCCCATCGAACATCTGCTATCACTCTCGCTTCCTGGTCGAAACTAACGAAAGCTCGGGGCATAGCTCGCGCAAAATCTATCGAAACCCGCCCCAAGTCGCTTGCAAGGGAGTGCGCCATGAGAGGCTGGCTGGCCGCAGCTTTGGTTGTCCTGTCGGTGATCTTAATGGAACGAGGGGCGAGAGCGGATACTTGGCGGCCAGCGGTCCGACCCGCTCCTGTTGCGGCTACCGCGATTTCGGACGCTTCTCTCAATCGGATCGTGACTCTCGGTCGACCGGAAGCCATGAACAGTTCGGCGACCCTCGACAATCAGCTGGGAACACCCGCAGCCTCGATCATTCCCGTGTCCTACGAATCGACGACTCGGACCTTGGCAAGTCCAATCATTCGCGGGCAAATCCCGGATCAAACCAGTCCCACATTGGCGCCGCCATCCGGCGGCTTCCCGGCAACTCCGGAAGAGCGCTACAATGCGGGCGTCGTCACCAATAACGGGCCGATCGGCCCCAGCAACGGCGGCTCGTTTTGGGGCCA
>Ga0207114_1021_pt1 | contig 57149 bp, 45 predicted proteins | sample Alteio_BWMinHeat_70_FD_153560 | JGI IMG/M metagenome (GOLD analysis project Ga0207114, IMG submission 153560) | Enriched cells from forest soil in Barre Woods Harvard Forest LTER site, Petersham, Massachusetts, United States -... | ecosystem: Environmental > Terrestrial > Soil > Temperate forest >... | reverse complement strand
CATCTCATTCGTCTCGCGGAAGCCGTTGCTCTCATAGAGCGGCCGTCCTTCATCTGTGGAATGCAGGGCGACCACGCGAATCTTGCGGCGGCGTGCTTCGGCCAAAACACATTCGATCAGATGGCTGGCAAGCTTCCGGCGGCGATACTCGGGCTCGACATAGACATTCAGCAGGTAGCCGCGTTGCGTCGAATGTGGATCGAGCGGATGTGGAGGCCAGTCGAGCAGCATCAACCCGGCGCCGGCGACAATTTTCCCGTCATCTTCCGTAAGCCATCCCAGGTATTTGCCTTCGCTGATCATTCGCACCACCCAGGGCTGGAAATGCTGCGACATGACATGGAGCACTGGAGTGTCGCGGCGGCCGGCATCTACAAACATGCGGTGGCGATGATGGGTGATCGTAGCTGCATCGGCTGCAGTGGCTGTACGGGTCTCTAGCATACCTGAGCCAGTATAAGACGATAGGATGAAAACCGTAGCATGCCGCAGCCAAAACAAAATCCGTTGCCGCTGTTGTCAGAAAGCTTCCACCCCGGAATGCGCCTGGGAATTGCCGTGTCTGGAGGAGCGGATTCTGTGGCGTTGTTGCGAGCGCTGGCAGAGCGCTGGCGGGAACTGGGGCTCGTGCTGACGGTCCTGCATGTGCATCATGGAATCCGCGGCGCGGAAGCCGATGCGGACGCGGAGTTTGTCGAGGCGCTGGCCACTCAGATGGGATTTCGCTTTTTGCGGCATGACGTGAATACCCCAGAACGGGCACAAGCGGAACGGGAAACCATCGAGGAAGCTGCTCGGAAGCTGCGTTACAGCTGGTTTGAAGGCCTGCTGGCGCGGAAGGATCTGGATGCTATAGCTACAGCGCACACTTTGGACGATCAGGCGGAGACGGTGCTCTATAAGCTGCTGCGGGGTGCATGGACTGAAGGGTTGGCGGGCATTTTCCCAATCGTTGCATGTGCAGGCGGGCGAATTTTGAGGCCGCTTCTTCGTGCGCGGCGATCGGAGATCGAAGCCTGGCTGCATGAAATCGGTCAGCCCTGGCGTGAAGACCTGACAAACCGGAACGAGGCCTATACCCGCAATCGGATTCGGCATCGCCTTCTTCCAATATTGAGTGAATACAACCCTCAAGTTGCGGCACAGCTTAGTCAGATCGCCGTAATTGCGAGGGATGAGGATGATTACTGGAAAGCCGAGCTTTCGCGGATTTTGCCCTCATTATTGCTACCCGGAAGGGCGGTACGCGGCGGCGGACGCGCCAGTTCGACCTCCCCGGATGAAGCTTCGGTAGGCATCGAAGTGGAGCGCTTGCGGTCACTGCATCTGGCAGTGCAGCGGCGCGTGGTGCGCGCTGCAGCAGAACACATCCAATGCCCTCTGAATTTCGATCAGACAGAGCTTCTGCTGGCCATGTGCGAGGGCAAGGCCGGGAGGCGGGAGACATTGACAGCGCAGGTCCGCGCAGAGCGTACTCCGCGGGAGCTGCGGTTTATTCGCGCGGGGAATATGACAGATACGGAGACGCTTCCTGAATACGAATGGATGATTCCCGGAGAGGTGATGGCCGAGGCCTTTGGGTTGCGTCTTGTCGCCAGCGTTGCCGGAAATGCGCATCCGGCTTCTGTCCCGGCAAAGTTAAGAGCCCACAAACCGGGTGACCGTGCCCGGTTGCGCTACAGTCTCGCCCCTAAGCGCATGAAAGAGATACTGGAGAGGCTGAAGGTTCGGTCCGATCAAAGAAAAAACTGGCCGGTGCTGGAGTGGCAAGGGGAGATTGTATGGATGCGAGGAGCGGAACTTGAAAGCAGGATCGGTATGGCGTCTGGATTGAAAATCGAGGTCGAGGAGCTGCCTTAGGTGGTCTATTTTGGTGCCTAGAAAAGCAGGCGAAGCGAATTTCTTTCCAACGGGTTACTAGGAGTAGAATAAAGAATGCGTAACTAGACGCAAAACCGAAGCTATTTTCTTCGGCACTTTTGGTACGGAAAGTGCGTCTAATGCAGCAAAGAGGATGAAAACAGCGCACATGTGCGTGAGCGCCACTTCCCTCATTAATTTTGCTGGCGCTTGAGAGAAACGAGGTTTTATTCGTGAATTCAACGGTCAAGACGATCATCTTCTGGGTATTTGTATTTGCATGCCTGGTGCTGCTATGGCAGGTGTTTGAAAAGAGCACTGGTGGCGGCAAGGACCAGGAGATCGCCTTCTCACAATTTCTGCAGGACGCCCAGCAAGGGCAGATCAGTGATGTGACCATCCTGGGCAGCGAAGTGCACGGGCACTTTAAGAGCGACAAGAGCCAGTTCCACGTCACCCTTCCTGCCAATTACCCACACATTTACGATGTGCTTGCCGACAATAAAGTGTCGGTGACGGTGAAAGACCAGCAGGGAAGTGCGTGGCTGAGCATCCTGATCCAGTTCTCTCCGGTCATCATTATCGGTGCACTGTGGTTCTTTATGTTGCGCCAGATGCAAAGCGGTGGCAACAAGGCGCTCTCGTTCGGCAAGAGCCGCGCGCGACTGCTATCCATGCAGCAGAAGAAGATTACTTTCAAAGACGTAGCCGGTGTCGATGAAGCCAAGGAAGAGCTGAAGGAGATTATTGAATTCCTGCGCGAGGCGCAGAAGTTCCAGAAACTGGGCGGACGCATTCCGAAAGGCGTGCTTCTGGTCGGGCCTCCAGGAACCGGTAAGACTTTGCTGGCGCGTGCTGTTGCAGGCGAGGCAAACGTTCCTTTCTTCTCAATCTCCGGTTCGGATTTCGTAGAGATGTTTGTCGGCGTGGGTGCGAGCCGTGTGCGCGACCTGTTCGAGCAGGGTAAAAAGAATGCCCCATGCATCATCTTTATCGATGAAATCGATGCCGTTGGCCGTCATCGCGGCGCCGGTCTCGGAGGCGGACACGATGAGCGCGAGCAGACGCTGAACCAGTTGCTGGTGGAAATGGACGGTTTCGAGTCGAATGACGGCGTGATCCTTGTCGCCGCGACCAACCGTCCCGATGTGCTCGATCCTGCGTTACTGCGTCCTGGACGTTTTGACCGCCGGGTCGTCGTGGGCCGTCCTGACGTACGTGGACGCGAAGAAGTGCTCCGTGTGCATGCCAAAAAGGTCCCGCTTTCGGACGATGTCGATCTGCGTGTTCTGGCGCGTGGCACTCCAGGGTTCAGTGGCGCTGACTTGGCCAATATGGTCAACGAGGCGGCTCTAAACGCAGCACGCGCAAACCGCAAGGCAGTGGTGATGTTCGACTTCGAGCAGGCCAAGGACAAAGTATTGATGGGCGCGGAACGCAAGTCGATGCTGCTGACGGATGAAGAAAAGCGCGTTACGGCCTACCACGAAGCTGGTCATGCTCTGGTGGCTGCCTTGCGCGATCATGCCGATCCGTTGCACAAGGTCACGATCATTCCGCGCGGCATGGCTCTGGGTGTGACGATGCAGTTGCCGGAAGACGACAAGCACACTGTCACGAAGGATTATCTTGAAACACAGCTGGCTATCCTGATGGGTGGCCGTATTGCTGAAGAGATTTTCCTGAAGCAGATGACTACGGGCGCGGGCAATGATATTGAGCGTGCCTCCGACCTGGCCCGCAAAATGGTTTGCGAATATGGCATGAGCCGGCTTGGTCCTCTGACTTTCGGCAAAAAGGAAGAACAGATCTTCCTGGGCCGTGAGATCGCACAGCATCGCGACTTCTCAGAGGAAACGGCGCGGCAAATTGATGCGGAAGTTCGTAACTTTGTGGATGAAGCATACAAAGTGGCCTATAGCGTTCTCGACAATAACCAAGAAATCATGCATCGCATGGCGATTGCCTTGCTGGAACGCGAGACGATCGATGCGAATGAGATTCGCATGATTATTGAGGGCAAGGAACTACCTCCGTTAAAGCCGAGTGGTGGCGGAACTCCTGCAACCGGCGATGTGCAGCAGGTGCTGAAGCCGGAACCGAACCGTGGTGGTGGATTGCCGGAAGGCAGTCCCTCCCCAGCATAAGTCGCAATCAGAGCAAAATAAGAAAGGCAGCCGATGCGGCTGCCTTTCTTATTTGGTTTCCGTTTACTTCCGTTTCCAGCGAACGCCCTCTTTTGAGTCTTCCAGAATGATGCCTTTTTCCAGTAATTCTTTACGGATGCCATCTGCGCGGGCAAAGTTCCGTGTACGACGGGCCTGATTGCGTTCCTCGATGAGCGCCTCAATCTGCTCATCGCTCAGCGAGAGTTGAGCACGTACTTCCGGCGATGCTTCATCAAGGCGCCCTTCACGCTCAGCCCATTCCAGCGCAAAACGTGTCCATTGCGAGTCATTGTCTTCGAGTACGGCAAAAATTTTATCGAAGTCGGCGAGGACATCAAGAACGGCTGCAACAGCTTCTTTTGATAGAGTTCCGGCATCGGCAGCAGCGTTTACCGTGCGAACGAGATCGAAGATTGCAGCCCGGGCCTCAGCCGTATTGAGATCATTTCCGAGGGCCGAGCGGAATTTCTCACTCGCCACGCCAGCCGCTTCGATTATGGCTCGATCGGCGGCGCTCTCCGGCCACTGTGTAGTTTTCAGGCGCTGGTAAAACGTGCGCAGCCGCTCCACAGCGCCGGTTTCCGCAGCCAGTCCTTCGAAGGTGAAATTAAGCGGCTGGCTATAGGGAACTGAGGTTAGAAGGAAGCGGATCGCGGAGGCTTTGTATCCTTTGAGCAACAGGTCGCGAAGCGTATAGAAATTGCCCTCCGATTTCGACATCTTGCGGCCTTCGACTAGCAAAAAACGGATATGAAACCAATGCCGTGCAAAGTTATTGTGGGTCGCCGACTCTGACTGTGCGATCTCGTTCTCATGATGCGGGAACATGAGGTCTTCTCCGCCCGCATGCAGGTCGAACGACTCGCCAAGATACTCCATTGCCATCGCTGAACACTCGATATGCCAGCCCGGGCGCCCTGGGCCTAGATCGGTTTGCCAGTGATATTCACCGGGTTTGGGCGCTTTCCAGAGCGCGAAGTCGCGTGCCGAATCCTTGTCGTATTCGTCCACGTCGACGCGCGCACCGTCAGCGATGCCGGTGAAGTCTTTCTTCGATAACTTGCCATATTCAGGGAATCCGGCGATGCGAAAATACCAGGAGCCGTCGTTTGTTTTATATGCCAGGCCCTGTTCGGCGAGCCGCTGAATGAGTGCAACCATCTCAGGAATGTGTTCGGTCGCACGGGCGACAATTTCCGGATGTTCCACGGAAAGCGCGTCCAAATCCTCAAAAAAAGCTTTTTCATAGCGCGGTGTGTATTCGCCGATGGGAACGCCTGCCGCTGCAGCATTGCGGATAATCTTGTCATCCACGTCAGTGATGTTCATGACGTGACGCACATTCGTGCCCTGCAATTCGAGCACGCGGCGGAGTATGTCTACATGCAGAAAGGTGCGGAAGTTGCCAATGTGGCCGTAGTCATACACGGTGGGACCGCAGGCATAAATGCGAAGGGCTTCCCCGTCGGCAGGTAGGAGTTCTTCGATGGCGTTCGTGAGGGTATTGAAAAGGCGAATGGTCATTCGTGCGGTTTGCGGCTGCTTCGAGTTCACCAGCGATTTTACCAGTTGCAAGTTTCAGCGTCCGAGTGTGAGGGATGGTTCGGCGGAGAGTCCCGCAGGCGCGAACTCGCCTTCAAGGAGCTTTGGCCATGCAGCAGCAGCCACCATAGCCGCATTGTCGGTCGAGAGCGCAAGCGACGGAAAAGCGATAGGCAGGCCCCGCTCAGCCGCTTTCGCCGTAAAGCGCACTCGCAGTTCGCGGTTAGCGGCCACACCTCCTGAGATGAGGACACTGGCCGCATCAAATGCCTCCGCCGCCTGGAAAGTCTTGCGGCGCAGGTCGTCCATGACCGCACGCTGAAAAGAGGCGATCAGGCCCAAAGTCTCTCCGTCGCAAAGCAAAAGCGCGTCAGCAGGGCTGGCCTCCGGGATTTGTGCCAGAGCGCGGCGCCGCGCTTCAATCGATGCAGCCATGTCATGCGTCTGCACGTAACGCAGCACGGCTGTCTTGATGCCGCTGAATGAAAAAAGGAATTTGCGTGCCGGATCATCGTGCCAAACATCTTTGCGGTGAGCCTTTGGCTTGATCTGCGAGAAGGAAAACGGAACAGCCTTCGGATCGCCGTGGGCGGCGAGTGCGTCAATCCAGGGGCCGCCCGGATAGCCAAGACCCAGCAGCTTGGCTACCTTATCAAAGGCTTCTCCCGCCGCATCGTCGAGGGTTCGTCCGACATTTTTGTAATGCCACGATTCTCCATGGCGGCGACACAGATAGAGATGGGTATGCCCGCCTGAGACGACAAGCGCGAGTGCGGGCAATGGAAGCGATGGCTGGCCGGAACCGGCAGAGAACTCGGCTTGCTCCAGAAGCACAGCATGGATGTGGCCTTCAAGGTGATTGACCGCGATGAGCGGCTTGTTGAGCGCGAAGGCGAGCGACTTTGCGTAGGTGATGCCGACGAGCAGCGCTCCGGCCAGCCCTGGACCCTCGGTTACGGCAATTGCGTCCAGATCGCCGAAAGAGATGTCTGCCTCGGCGAGTGCGGTGCGGACGACAGGGACGATGTTACGCAGGTGCTCTCGGGATGCCAGCTCAGGGACGACTCCCCCGTACGGGGCATGTGTGGCAATCTGCGAGGCGACCACGTTCGACAGCGTTTCAGAGCCGCGCCGGACGACGGCTGCTGCGGTTTCGTCGCAGGAGCTTTCTATGCCGAGGATCAATCCGGTGCCCATCTTTCTATGATAGAGGACAGGGATAAAGTAGAGAGTAGTGCAGAAGAGTACAGCACAAATCGCGGCCGAAGCCATTGTCGGGAAATTGCGCGGAGAGGGATATGACGCATACTTTGCCGGTGGTTGCGTGCGCGATCTGCTTCTGGGTCGCGTACCGAAGGATTTCGATGTCGCGACGAGCGCACGTCCTGATGTCGTGCTCGATCTATTTCCGCGGACATTTGCCGTAGGCGCGCATTTTGGCGTGGTTCTCGTTGCCGACGAGATCGATGGAGAGGAAATTGTCACCGAGGTGGCGACGTTCCGCAGCGATGGAGCGTACTCCGACGGACGGCGTCCGGATGAGGTGCGCTTCTCGGACAGTGCAGAGGAAGATGTCGTTCGCCGAGACTTCACGATCAACGGCATGCTGCTTGATCCGCAGGTGCTCGACGAGATGGGTGATTTTGCACAGGCAACGCTCGACTTTGTGGGCGGACGCGCCGATCTTGCTGCTGGCATCGTCCGCGCGATCGGCGATGCCGGGACGCGCTTTGCCGAAGACAAGTTGCGAATGCTGCGCGCAGTGCGGTTTGCGGCCCGTTTTGAATTTGTCATCGAACCGGTTACAGAAGCAGCCATTCGCAAGCATGCCGAAGGCATCGCCCAGGTTAGTTGCGAACGCATCCGAGACGAGCTGACGCGCATGCTGACAGAAGGCCATGCGCGGCGGGCTTTTGAGCTGCTCGACCAGACTGGACTGCTCAAGCAGGTGCTTCCTGAGATTGACCGTCTTCATGGCGTAGAGCAGCCGCCTCAGTATCATCCCGAAGGCGACGTATGGATACATACACTGTTGCTGCTGGAGAAGCTGCCTGAGGGCGTATCGCCGACGCTTGCCTGGGGCGCTCTGTTGCACGATGTGGGCAAACCCGCTACGTTTGAGCGCGCTCCGGACAGGATCCGGTTCAATGGGCACGTGGAAGTAGGCGTGCGCATTGCGGCGGGAATCTGTCGCAGGCTGCGATTCTCAAATGAAGAAACGGCTCAGATTCTATCCCTCGTAGAAAATCACATGCGGTTTGGAGATGTGGAGCGCATGAAGGAGTCGACACTCAAGAGGTTCTTTCGGCTGCCGCGCTTTCCGGAGCATCTTGAGCTGCATCGTATCGACTGCCTTTCGAGTCACGAAGATTTGACGCTCTACGACTATGCGAAGCAGCGGTATGAGGCAGTTCCGGAAGAGGAGGTCCGGCCGAAGCTGCTGGTTACGGGCGAGGACCTGATCGCTGCCGGGTACCGTCCGGGGCCGCGCTTCAAAGAGATACTCGCCGCAGCAGAAGACGCGCAGCTTGAGGGGCACATCATGTCCAAGGACGAGGGACTCGCGTTCGTTCGGGCGGCCTTCCCTGTGGGTACCCCCTCCCCCCTGGGTGGGTAGCCTCTTTCCTTTATTTTCAATGAGATAGCGGGGGATCATCCCCCGCTATCTCATTGATTCTTCAACTGGTTAGATTGATTCTAGTGTTTTCAATGACTTACAGGGTAATCGGTTCCACCTATTACCTTCTCTGCAGGACATTCCCTGGACTCTCTATTTCAGGATAGCAATTTTGGGCATAATAGTACGCCAACTTTCTGAGCTATTTAATTCGTTTGGAATGTGCTGGTTGCAGGATTTTTTGATGGCTTGGGGGCTTGACAAGGTTTTTGGGGGGCGCGGAATAAGGAGCGCTTCGCGGTCGAGAGTGATCCGCTGCGGTCTCTTCGACCTTCGCGGATGGGCCTGCGGCAGCAAGGTGCGCCCTCTATCGACGGCGGTTTGTTCGGGGGCTAAAGCCCCCGGCTTCCTACTTGGAGGTGCGAAGCACCTCCTTACTGTTTCTAATAATTTCGATGCAATGATTTGTGGTTTCCCAACCCTTCGCAAGCTGCGCGAAAGCATGGATAGGGCACCGGCTGCTCCTTACATAATCTCGATCTGACACAGGAATATGTGCGGGCGTTTCTTGACAAGAATCTCAGACAAGAAAGGGAACCACTGCTTGATGGCGCGCTAGAGTTGTGCCGAACGTGAAGCGGAAAACCTTGCAGAACGAGATTTTGAACCAGATTGAGCACGGCTCCCGTATTTACCGACCAAGCGGCCGTGGAACCGTTTCATTTAGACCGTTACCTCGATGAACAGGTGTTTCGTTATAACAACCGCGCGACCAAAGACAACCTGATTGATGACGCTGACCGCTTCATACTTGCCATGTCTCAAATCGCTGGACGGCGACTGACCTATGCCGAACTGACTGGCAAAGGAACTGACGCGCTCCACTCGTCGGAGGCGGGGACGGGGCAAGAGGAACCCTTCTAAACCTTGTCCTTGCCGGACTTCTTTGACTTCGGTAAAGTAGCAGGCTTACGGGCCTGCTTCTTTTTTGCCGTAACTGCAGTCTTAGGCGCCTTGAAGAGTGCTTCCATCCCCCGCTTAAACTTCTCCAGTGCCTCTGGGCCTTCGTGGTATTCGTGTTTCATAAAGTCACCGCCAAATGGACGAACCAAGTAGCGCCCAAAAAGAACGTGCTGCCGAGGGCAATGCTGGACAAGGCCAGCATACCCCTCTTGGTATTTATGGCAAAAAGCAAGACCAGAGCGAAACAGAAGTAGCCCATCGCCGTGAACGCTACCCCGACGACGATGCAGAACGCTTGCTTAACGAATTTTTGATTTGGATTAGGCAAGAAAAAGTCCCTCTACATGGGTGGATTACCGCCCTGAGCAGCATAGCCTTGATTTTCGTTACCATCAGTCAATTGGTTGTTGTCTACCACAACAATAGAGACACTAGTCCTCTCGTCGGATATGCGCGGGATCAGGCTGGAGCATCGCAACTTAATGCGGCCGCCGCACAGCAAATTGCTGATGCTTCTAAGAGAAATGCGGCTGCCGCTCAAAGCTTCGCGGATACGACCCAAAAAATTAATTCTGGGATTGCCCAAGCGGTTGGGAGATTGCAGGAACAAGCCGATGAAATGGAAGCTGCTCGGGAAACAGCCGATCAAAATTCTAGGCAATCTTTGCAGGCTGCTAAAGATGCCCTGCATGTATCTGAGAGAGCGTACGTAACAGTCGGACTCCCCACTTACAAGGAAAGTGGATACATCGCGATCCCAATCACAAATAGCGGTCATGTTCCTTCGGGGGCTGCAACTGTGGAAGTGGTGGAGATTACTTTCAAATCTCCCATTCAAGGGAATTCTTACGTTCCAGTAAGTCCCCTCATACCCGCCATCTTCACTGGGGGACTTTGGACCAAATTCACGGTTCCGCAAATCTCTCAAGCGCCCAACAGTTCCGATATGTCCATTCCCATTGCCCAGTTCAACGGGACAAAAGTTAATGCCGGAGAACAAGGCTTTCTTGTCACCGGAACAATTACGTATGATGATGGATTCCCCTCGGTTCCCTTGCAGAGTATGCAATTTTGTTTGCATACCTACTTTGTAACCTTCCCCACTCCTCTCATGTTTATGCCCTGCGATCCTGCTGAAATGATTCCGATAGCAAAGAGGACTATTAATTATCCGAGTAACTACATTGAATCTGCACGATGAGTAAATTAGCCCTGTCACGGCAAACTAAGAGTATGGCAGAGAGTGTGCCAAGTATATAAATACCGATGCAGGCTATTGGATATAAATTCCGTGTCACGCGTTCTTACGACCATGAGGCGAATCTGAAAAGGGATTGTCGTGTGCAGGGCCAATCGATAGACTTGCCGGAATGAAAAGACCCGGGCTGTATTTCGCATCTGTTTTGTTACTTCTGCCTGTGAATGGTGCCAATGGCAGTGTTCCCGATACCTACAAAGGCCAACCGTTTCAGGATGCGGCGCATACGACGGGTCCGCAGGTGATTCCGGGACGGGTGCAGGCGGCGTTGTATGACCTGGGTGGCGAGGGTGTTGCCTATCACGATGTGGACGCGATTAACCATGGCAGCGGGGAGTTGAATTACCAGCCGGGACACTGCGAGGAGGGCGTTGCCGCCTTCATCTGCCACTTTCGCGAGAAGGAAGGGGTCGATATCTCCTATGTAAAGAAAGGCGCGGACCTGCGGCACCAGGCCCCGGTAATGCCGGAATGGCAGCAGCTGTATATCGGCTGGTCGGAGGATGGCGAGTGGACGAACTACACGGTGGATGTGAAGAAGGCCGGGACGTACCGGATTGTCACCATGTATTCGAACACTCCGCAGACGGTCCGGTTTTCGCTGAACGACAAGCCTGCGGCAGAGTGCACATTGCCTGCGTATCCGCTATGGCACGATCCGGATTGGATGATCTGGCATACCTGGAACAAGGCCGATTGTGGAGAGATCACTTTTCCGGAGGCGGGTCTGCAACTGCTGACGCTGCATTACAAGAGCGGGAATAATTTTGCTTATTTTGATTTTGTGCCTGCGGGGAAGTGAGGCTGGGTCGCGCTGTGAAGGAAGTCTGACTTTGGAATTCCCTGCACGCGAAATCCGCGTGCAGGGGCCGGTTTCGGTCGCGAGAGGGCATTCTGCGTACGTCCGGAAAATGTGCTTGACTCAGTCCGGCAGCGCCAATAGATTGGCTCCTAAATTTACCGGACCCTAATTTACCGGACTCTGGTTCCGAGGTGATGATGAAAGTATCCCGAGCGGCCCTCCTGCTTGTTTCCACTATCTTTCCATTGATTTCCACAGTCGTTCCTGCGCAACGCCAGTCCTTTGCTCCTGACCATCCGCGCATGGTGGGTTATTTGCCCGAATGGATGATTTACAGCGGTTACTACCCGAAAAATCTCGCAACCAATGGGTCGGCGAAACAGCTTACGCATATTCTTTATGCGTTCGCTAATCTTCCCGCTCCGGGCTCTCCCGGAGCGGGCACCTGCCAGCTTGGCGATCCATGGGCGGATTATGAGACGCCGGTAAGCGCAGCGGACAGTGTCGACGGCGTAGGTGATACCAATACGAACGGGCTGCAAGGCAATTTCAACCAGCTTCTGAAGCTGAAGAAAAAATACCCCAATCTGCGAGTGCTGATTTCGATCGGTGGATGGTCGTGGTCGAGCGGCTTCTCCGCTGCGGCAAGCACGGATGCCTCACGGAAAGCATTTGTGTCTTCCTGCATTCAAACTTTTATCGCCGGACAGTTCACCGACCCGCTGGATTACAACGTGACGCAGCCCGGCATCTTTGACGGAATTGACATTGACTGGGAATACCCGGGTGCTTGCGGCAACACCTGCTCCTACAGCCCGAACGACACGGAAAATTTTACTTTGCTGATGCAGGAGTTTCGCCGTCAGCTCGATGCAATGACTGCCGTAACTCACAAGCAGTATGACCTGAGCATTGCCGCGCCCGCCGGCGCAGAAGACTACTCGCTGATCCAGTTGGGCGAGGTGCAGAAGACTCTCACATTTATCAACCTGATGACGTACGACCTGAATGGGGCGTGGAATAATTACGCCGATCACGCGGCGCCCCTGTTCACCGCGCCGAACGATCCGATCGCGGCAGACAAAGGAAACAGTTTGGCCGGTGCAGTTACCGCCTATCTAAAGGCGGGTGTGCCGGCACAAAAGATCAATGCCGGTATTCCGTTCTATGGGCATGGATGGGTCGGTGTTCCGGCGAAAAACCACGGGCTGTATCAATCGGCAACGGGTGGTGCACCCGACGATCAGGCCAACTATAACGTGCTCAAAACGCTTACCGGTTTCAACAGTTACTATGACCCGCTGAGCGGCATGGCGCACTGGATCTACAGCCCGTCTACGCAGACGTTCTATTCCTATGACGACGAAATCACCGTGTTTACCAAGGCTCTGTATATCCGCACGGAGCACCTGGGCGGCGCGATGTTCTGGGACGTTACCGGCGATGACACGCAGGGAACGCTTCTGCACTCGGTCTATGCAGGGTTGCAGACATGGTAGCGTGGCGGGGTGGAGAAGAAATTTGATGCATGTATGTTCCCCCACTCCTGGCACAGGGTGGGGGAACACTTTATCGGTGTCAGATTTTCAGAATGAAGAATGAGTAGATTGCTCAGTATTTAACGATCAGATCGCTGATTTCAGACAACGAAAATGTCTCTGCGGCGAAGGTGAAGGTTCCTTTTTCTTTGATCTCACGTGATGCGCTAATGAAAGCTGTCAGGGCGGCTCGGCTGAGGGCTGAGCCGACGCTGATGCGGCGCACTCCCAGGGCTGCCAGTTCGGCAACGGAGAATTGGGCCGCTCCTTTTAATCCTGCCAATACATTTACCGGTTTTTTTACAGACGCGCAGAGGGTACGAATATCTTCGGCGCGGGTGATGCCGGGGGCGTAGAGGACTTCGGCCCCGGCCTTTTCGAAGGCTTGCAGGCGCCGGATGGTGTCGTCGAGGTCAGGGTCGCCGTGGAGATAGTTCTCGGCGCGAGCGACGAACATAAAGGGGAAGGGCAGGGCGCGGGCTGCTTCCGCGGCTGCCGCGACGCGCGCGACAGCGTGTTCGAAAGAGTAAATGGGACCAGCCGGGTCGCCGGTGGCGTCTTCGATGGAGCCGCCGACCAAACCCGCTTCTGCGGCGAGGTGGATGGTTTCGGCGACGGCTTCGGGGGAGTGGCCGTATCCATTTTCGAGATCGGCTGCTACCGGAAGATGGGTCGCGTCGACAATGGACTTGGCGTTGGCCAGGGCTTCGTCGCGGGTGATACTGGCGGTTCCGTCGCGGCGGCCAAGGGTGATCGCCAGGCCGCCGCTCGTGGTCGAGAGAGCTTGAAAGCCGAGAGCGGTGAGAATGCTTGCGGTACCCGCGTCCCACGGATTGGCGACGATTAGGGGGGCAGGACCATTGTGGAGGGACTGAAAGACGGAGGCTTTTTCGGCTTGGGTGGGCATGGGTCGAGTTTACCGAAGGACTTCGTCGGGTGGAGGAACATGAGATGAGCAGTGGAGGGAATCAGGGTGGAGAGGATCATGCCGTCCCACACCTCGCTGCGCGAAGTGTGGGACACCTTTTTGGGGGCTGACGCCTAAGCATGCTGCGCTCAGGATGGCAGTTTTTGTCCCGGATCGTTACTGCGTGGCTGCTGTAGGCGGCCCTTGTTGCTGACTCTCTGGGGGCGGGGCCTCGCCATGCGGTGGTGCCGGCGCTTTGGGGCGGTTGGTGAGTTTGAAGCCGTCGCGGATGACGTAGAAATTCTGCTCCGGCAGATCCGCTTCGAGCAGTTTGCCATCGGTTGAGTAGAAGAGCTCGATGGTGATGGCGTTCTGCGAGCTGATGGCGGCGCTGGTATATCGAACGTGCACGGGCTGGCCATTCAGGCGGCCTTGCGTATCTGGTTTTGGGGAAAACTTTACCGGCACCAGGAAGCCATTCTCTTTGGGGATGAGTGCCCAGGAGTTAGAAGGAGAACGCATGGCGACCTGCGCGAGCAGCATGTAGCCCGCCGGATCGAGGTCGGTGAGCATGACGGTATTCAGGTCGCGATCGATGGCATTCTGTTCCTGCTGGCCATTGGCGGAGATGTCGAGTTTGAACTGGCGGCCGGTGGGATCAGATTTGAGGCCGAAGCTGACGGCTTTACCGTTGACGACTCCGCTGAGCTGGGCAGCGATGAGATTGAGAGAGGTGTCGACCTTCTGCGTATTGGAGAAGGCGTAGCTGAATTTACTCTCGGTCATCTTGCCGTTCGAGGTGAGGATGTATTTGTTGGGCGCGTTCTGGATGGTGTAGCTGGCTGTGCCCAGATCTTTACCGTCCTGCTGGATGGTGTAGCTGACGGTGCCCGGGTTAAGTGCTGCGGTCTGCGCAAAGGATGCGGAAGTGAGGGCAGCGGCGCAGAGAAAAAGGTTCAATCGCTTCATTGCTGGAGTGTTTTCCTCCCTAAAAGATTGAACACAGGTTGCGGGAGAAAGTAGCGGGTAAGGTGCGCGCTTTGCGTGGACTGAGACACAGCTTCGTTGCGGGTCCTTCGGCTTCACTCAGGATACATTTTTTTACTCTAACGAAATACCCCACCTCAGCTTCGCGAAGGTGGGGTACGTGGTTTATCGCTAGCCCTGAGCCCTATTTTTGGGCATGGTCGAAGCGCTTGTTGATTTCCTCCCAGTTGACGGTGTTCCACCAGGCGGCGAGGTAGTCGGGACGCTTGTTCTGATACTTCAGATAATAGGCGTGCTCCCAAACGTCGTTCCCGAGGATGGGATGGTGGCCCTGCGAAAGAGGCGAGTCCTGGTTGGCGGTGGTAGTGATTTTGAGTTTGCCGCCGTCCCACAAGAGCCAGCCCCAGCCGGAGCCGAATTGCTTGGCTGTGGTCTCGTTGAACTGCTTCTTGAAGGCTTCGAAGTCGCCGAAGTCTTTGCGGATCTGCTCGGCGATACGGCCTGTTGGCTCGCCGCCGCCGCCGGGCTTCATGATGGTCCAGAACATGGTGTGATTGACGTGGCCGCCACCATTGTTGCGCACGGCGCTACGAACGTCTTCCGGAACATTATTCAGATTGCGAAGCAGGTCTTCAGCCGTGTGCTTGGCGAGGTCAGGATGCTTCTCGATAGCCGCGTTGAGATTGGTGATATATGCCTGATGATGCTTGTCGTGGTGAAGCTTCATCGTGGCTTCGTCGATGTAGGGTTCGAGAGCGGAATAGTCATACGGTAGAGGTGGGAGTTCGTGTGCCAAAGCTTTCCTCCTGGTACTGTTTGTGTTCTATGGTCACGATGGACCGTGAATGTCTCGGGTTAGGTGAACCCTGTGTGCGTCCTCAATCATAAGGGATGCGGGAAGCTGGTGTTTGGGTACAGGGAACCGGAGGAAGAAATTTTATTCGTGTTGAAACAGCCATTGCCTTAGCTTCGCGAAGGTGGGATGCCCGGGGAAAGGACGAGATTGTGCTTTCCCACCCTTTCACAACAGGCGGTACATGACGAAGGCGTCGATGTAGCCTTGCGTCGGGTGGTGGAAGGCGCCGGGCAGACGGCCCATGATTTCGAACCCGAATTTCTGCCAGAGGCGGACCGCTCGCTCATTGCTGCTGATCACGATATTGAATTGCATGGCGCGGAAGCCGCGGTTGCGGGCGTGGTCCAGGGAATGGGCACACATGACGCTGGCGACGCCGCGGCCGGTGGCTGTGGGTGCGGTCATGTATCCGCAATTGGCGACATGGCTGCCCCCGCCTTGTTGATTCGCACGAAGATAATAGGTGCCGAGAATTTCTCTTTTGCCTTCTCCATCTTCTTCCGCAACAAATACGTCGTGATGGGGTGCATACCAATAGCGGAGGGCTTGCTCGCGGGTGAAGTCACGCGGGAGGGTATAGGTTTCCCCTGCGCGGATGGTGGGTTCTAGAATTTTCCATACTGCGTCCGCATCCAGACTTGAAGAAGGACGAATTGAAATCATGACGTTAGAATAGCCATTCGACGCGATACGGGACGCATTTCTATTGTTTCGATACACTCATAAGAAGTGCTTTGTGGATGCTGTTCCATGGGGCAAGGGGGAACGGTTGGAGTCATTTTCCTTAAGGGCAAAGCGCTTCGGTTCCTGCTGTGTTTAAGGCACGGCCAAGCCGTGCCTCCTCGAAGAATCAAAACCCTGGTGAGCGGCGTCAAGCTTCTTGCCATCAGAGACTGCTAGAGACTTTCTGAGTTTGGGGCGTTCACGTATAACCCGTCGGCAACTTTTGCGCACCGCTGGGGCCTCTGGCATGCTGGTGCTTGGTGCGCCCGCCGTCAGCGTAGCTGAGGGTTTCCAGAATCAACAACAGGCTCCACCGGTGAAACCGGGACAGGAGCCGACGACCGAGGCGCAGGCGGCGCAGCAGTTTCAGCGCGGTACGGGCGTCTTCATCAACCGGCCGCTGACCCAGGTATCAAAGCAGGCCGATGCGCTGCTCGATGATCTGGAAGGGCGCGCATGCGATTTCTTTTACAACGAAGCAAGCCCTAAGACGGGACTGGTGCGCGACCGGACTCCTGCGGCTGGCCGGTCCTTGAGCCGGGTGGCCAGTATTGCGGCTACGGGCTTCGGACTGAGTGCGATGTGTATTGCGGCGAAGCGGAATTATCTGCCGAAGCTGCAATGCGAGCAGCGCGTCGAGAAGACACTGGCGTTTCTGCTGGAAGATTGCCCGCATGAACACGGATTTCTATACCACTTCATCGACATTGAAAGTGGACAGCGCATGTTCGGCAGCGAGCTGTCGTCCATCGATACGGCTCTGTTGCTGTGCGGGGTGCTGCTGTGCCGCCAGTATTTTGCTGGCAATACGCGCATCGAGGCGCTGGCGACGACCTTTTACCGGCGTATTGACTGGGATTGGATGCTGAATGGAGGCACCACGCTTTCGATGGGGTGGCTTCCGGATCAGGGTTTCCTGAAACATCGCTGGGACATCTATGCCGAGCTGATGACGATGTATCTGCTGGCGATTGGATCGCCGACGCATCCGATCACAGCGGATACCTGGAACGTACTGCAGCGGCCATTGGTGCAGTTCGGCGGCATCGATTACATCAGTGGATTGGCACCGCTCTTCATTCACCAGTATGCGCATGCGTGGTGCGACTATCGCGACCAGCGCGACCTGCATACGAACTACTTCACCAACTCCATTGCCGCGACGCGCGTGCATCAGTTATGGTGCCTCACGCTGGGGGCAAAATTTTCGTGGATCGATCAGGATCTGTGGGGGATTACAGCATCGGATTCGCGGGATGGGTACCGCGTGTGGGGCGGCCCTCCGGCGATGGGCCCTTTGGATGGCACGGTGGTGCCGTCGGCATGTGCGGGATCGCTGCCATTTCTACCGGCGGAGTGCTCCCATGTGCTGCTCAATATACGCCAGAAATATGGGGATAAAGTCTGGACACGATATGGATTTGTGGACGCATTCAACCCTAAGGCAAACTGGTTCGCGCCGGATATCCTCGGAATCAATCAGGGGATCAGCGTGTTGATGGCGGAAAATTTGCGGTCGGGGTTTGTGTGGGAATACTTTATGAAGAACCGCGAACTGGCGCACGCGATGCGCGAAGTGCAGTTTCATCCAGACCCGGATGCGAATACGCAGGTGCTTTGAGCGAGTTGGGGTGCAGATCACTAATTGAAATTGAGAGTGTGCCGCTTATTTCGTTTATGCTTTTCCCATTTTTGCTTCTACCGCAGCACGCGAAAATCGCGCGTACCGGAGACTCCGGCTGCGCAAAGGATGAAGCATCATTTTGAGTGAACTGTCACCTTTTTCCATATTTTTTATCTAACTGGAGTAAATTGCTAATTCCGGGGGTATTGGAGAGGATGTTGACGCGATGACGGTACTAGCGCCGCATTATAAGTGGATCGATGGGCAAGGAATGGCATTTGGCGCACCCGGGCTTGAGCCCCGTTGGACTTCAAGTGCGAAGGATACGGTGGGAACGGCTTATTCGGCATCGAGCAGGGCTTGGTATACCGTATCGCACGGCATTTTGAACGAGGTCTACTATCCGACGATCGATCGGCCGCAGATTCGCGATATGCAGCTGCTGATCACCGATGGCGAAACGTTCTTTCATGAGGAACGGCGCGACCTGGATCATGAATTCGAATATGTCGATTCCGATTCGCTGGCGGTAAAAGTATGCAACCGCGACCGCAAGGGGCGTTATTCGATCACGAAGGTCATCATCAACGATCCGCATTATCCGGTGGTTCTGACGCAGGTCTCGATCGAGGGTAAGAAGGATCTGCTGGACCGCCTGAAGGTCTATGTACTGCTCTCGCCGCATATTGAAGGCGGAGGCATGGGAAATAATGCCCGCATCGCCGAGGTTGCCGGCAAGCGCGTAGCGGTGGCGTGGAAAAACCACACATCGGTGGCATTGGCGACCGATTGCGGATTCGACCGTGCGAGCTGTGGGTATGTGGGAGCCAGCGATGGCTGGCAGGACCTTCGTTACGGTTTCCAGATGGACTGGGAATTTGGCTCGGCGCTTGAGGGCAATGTTGGCGTCACTGGCGAGATCAAAGTGCACCGGGTACGCAGTTTTACTGTAGCGCTGGGATTTGGCGAGGGGCATCATGCCGCACTTTCAGCGACGATGGGCGCGTTGTCCAAGCCATTTGAAGAGCATCTGAAGCGGTTTATTGAGCAGTGGCGCCGGGCCGAGAGTCCGCGCGAGCTGATTGCCGCCTCGGCCGATGGCGGCAGACTGATGCAGATCAGCCACAATGTCATTCTCGCGCATGAGGACAAGACGTATGCGGGCGCATTCATTGCGTCCGCATCGATTCCATGGGGCTACGCCAAAGGCGATGACGACCTTGGCGGATACCATCTGGTCTGGACGCGCGACATGGTGCAGAGCGCAACTGCCCTGCTGGCCTGCGGACGCGTTGAAACAGCTCGGCGCGCGCTGGTGTATCTTGCCTGCACGCAGAAGCCGGATGGCAGTTTTGCGCAGAATTTCTGGATTGATGGGACACCTTACTGGACAGGAATTCAGCTGGATGAAGTGGCGTTTCCGATCATGCTGGCGTGGCGTCTATGGAAGCTCAATGGGCTGGGCAAGTTTGACATCGTTCCCTTCGTGGAGCGGGCAGCGGGTTTTCTGGTGCGCTATGCTCCGGTGAGCCAGCAGGAGCGATGGGAAGAAGCGCCCGGGTACTCGCCTTCCACTCTGGCAGCGGTGATTTCAGGATTGATTTGCGCGGCAGACATTGCGCGCGCGCATGGTTCGACAGAATTGGCTCAATTTTTGGAAGAGCAAGCAGATTGGCTCGAGAGCCATCTGGAAGACTGGACGGTGACGAATAACGGTGTGCTCGATCCGGAGGTGAAACGGCACTATATGCGGATTCGGCCACCGGAGTGCGGCGAACCTTATGCGCACGAGGAATGCGGCAAGGAAATGGTGCGTATCGCGAATGGACGCCCGGGTACGAACAACGAGTTTGAAGCCCGCGAAATTGTGGATGGCGGCTTCCTTGAGCTGGTGCGGTACGGCGTGCGGCGCGCAGACGATCCCCTGATTGTAGACACGCTGAAGGTCATCGATAAGGTATTAAAGGTCGATACGCCGTATGGCCCGTGTTGGTATCGCTATAACCACGACGGCTATGGGCAAAGGGAAGACGGCGGTCCGTTCCAGGGATGGGGCAAGGGACGGCCATGGCCTTTGTTGACCGGCGAGCGGGCGCACTATGAGCTGGCCGCAGGACGCGATGTGCGGCCGTATATCCAGACGATCGAGAAATTTGCCTCGACTGGCGGTATGCTTCCCGAACAGATCTGGGAAGAGCCGGATCGGTACGGACTCGTGTTTGGCTGTCCTGCCGGCGCGGCCATGCCCCTGGTATGGGCACACGCCGAGTATCTTAAGCTGTTGCGTTCGGTAACAGATGGCCGTGTATTTGACCGCATTTCAGTGGTTGAGGAACGATATGGCAAGGGCAGCAGAACGAGCTCTATTGAGGTTTTCAAGTTGCGACGGCTTGTCAATAAGATTCAAGCCGGAAAGACGCTGCGAATTACTGCGCACAACCGCTTCAGGGTAATCTGGACGACGGATAGCTGGAAGACAAACCAAGTGACAGACAGCGTTACCGTGAGCCATGCGGGGTCCTTCGCAGATATACCGACGGCAGCAAAGCAGAGCGGCGCAGTTTCGTTTACTCTTTTGTGGGTAGAAGAAAACCGATGGGAAGGGCGCAATTTCGATGTGGAAATTGAGGCAGCGTCCTGAGTTCGTGTGGTAGCGGTAAGCATCGATACGAAGAAGATTGGCAACTGAAGCAAACTGCAGGTCCCTCCGCTTCGCACGCCAGAGACGGCGTGCTCCGGTCGGGATGACAATTACCAGGTTATTTTCGAGCAAGGAATGACATCTTTGGGGTGCGTTGCGGATTTGCAGATCGCACCTCACCCAGGCCGAAATTCTTATGGAGCGTGAAGTTATGAGCGAACTGGATCAGCTTTCGATTAATGCACTTCGTTTTCTTGCAGTCGATGCCGTCGATAAGGCGAAAAGCGGCCATCCGGGCGCGCCGTTAGGCGATGCGCCGATTGCGTACCTGCTCTTCCACAAATACATGCGGCACAATCCGAAGAACTCGCACTGGCCGAACCGCGACCGCTTTGTGCTTTCGAACGGCCATGCTTCGGCGCTGCTTTATGGCGTGCTGCATCTTTCCGGCTACGACCTGAGCATTGAGGACCTGCAACAGTTCCGGCAGTTTGGGTCAAGGACGCCGGGGCATCCGGAGCGCGGCGACACGGATGGCGTGGAAGTCACGACCGGACCGCTGGGACAGGGTCTCGCCATGTCGGTCGGGCTTGCCATCGCGGAGAAGCATCTGGCCGCTGTCTATAACCAGCCGGGCTTCGACATTGTCGATCACTATACCTATGGCCTCTGCGGCGATGGCGACTTGATGGAAGGCATCTCGCATGAAGCGGCATCGCTGGCCGGAACGCTGAAGCTGGGGAAGCTGATCTTCTTCTACGACGACAACCAGATCTCGCTCGATGGGCCAACGGAGTTGTCATTCACCGAGGATGTCGAGAAGCGTTTCGAGGCCTATCACTGGCATGTACAGAAGGTGGCGGACGGCAACGATCTCGATGCGATTTCGAAGGCACTGGAAGCGGCCAGAGCGGTGACGGACAAGCCGTCGATCATTGCGGTGCGGACGGTGATCGGCTACGGTAGCCCGATTGCGGGCACGAACAAAGTGCATGGCGAGGCTTTGAAGCCTGAAGAGGCGATCGAGACCAAGAAGAACCTTGGCTGGCCTGCGGATAAGTTTTTCTATGTGCCGGATGAGGCGCAGAAGAACTGGTCGACGATTCTGGATCGTGGCGCAAAGTACGAGCAGGAGTGGAAAGCGCTTTTCGCCGAGTATAAGAAGAAGTTTCCGGAGCTGGCGGCTGAGTTTGAGCGTACACAAGCGGGCAAACTGAAGGATGGCTGGGAGAAGACGATACCCATATTCCCGACGGAAAAGCCGATGGCGACGCGCAATGCCGGCAACGCGATTATGAATGCGTTTGCCAAGGACGTGCCGGAGTTGATTGGCGGCGCGGCTGATCTGACCGCTTCGACGAAGACGATCCTGAAAGATGGCGGGAATTTCCATCTCGATCCCAAGGGCCGGAACATCTGGTTCGGCGTGCGCGAGTTTGGCATGTGCGCGGCGGTGAATGGGATGGCGGCGCATGGCGGCCTGATTCCTTACGGTTCGACGTTCTTCACCTTCTCCGATTACTGCAAGTCTGCGCTGCGGATGGCGGCAATCATGCACACGCAGTCGTTGTTCATTTTCACCCACGATTCGATTGCCCTGGGCGAGGACGGTCCGACGCACCAGCCGATCGAGCACCTGATGATGCTGCGCGCGGTACCGTTCCTGACGGATTTCCGTCCGGCGGACGCGAATGAGACGGCGGCGGTGTGGCGGCTGGCGCTGGAGCGCAAGAGTCCTTGCTTCATGGCTCTGTCGCGGCAGGACTTGCCGATTCTCGACCCTGGGAAGCACAACATTTATGAAGGCGTGAAGCACGGCGCATACATTGTGGAGCAGGGCAGCGATGCGCCAGACCTGTTGATCGTGGCTACGGGCGCTGAGCTTTGGCCATCACTGGATGCCGCAGCTGCTTTAAAAAAGGAAGGCGTAACGGTACGCGTCGTTTCGATGCCGAGCTGGAAGATTTTTGAAGAGCAGAGCGCGGAGTACAAGGCCTCGATTTTCCCGGACCATCTGCCAAAACTGGCGGTTGAGGCGGGCAGCCCGATCGGTTGGTGGAAATATGTAGGACGGCATGGCGATGTGATTGGCCTGGAACGCTTCGGCGCATCATCTCCGGGAAAGAAGGCACTGGAGGAATTGGGTTACGGCGTAAATAGCATCGTGAGCCGTGCCCAGGCACTCCTGGAAAGCGCAAAGAAGTCCGAAGCAGCGCTGGCGGGGAAGTAACGCAATGAAGTTGGCGATTGCAGCAGATCACGCGGGCTTTCCCTTAAAAGAGGAAGTCCGCGGCTATCTGGAGCGCCTGGGGCACGAAGTCATCGATCTGGGCGCATACAACGCGGAGCCATCCGATTATCCCGACTTTGCGGAGGCGGTAGGCAAAACGCTGGCTGCGGGACGCGTCGAGCGTGGCATTCTAATTTGCGGCAGCGGCGTGGGTGTAAATGTAGCGGCAAACAAGATGCCAGGCGTTCGCGCCAGCATGTGCCATGATACCTACTCCGCGCACCAGGGGGTGGAGCACGATGATATGAACGTGCTCGTGCTGGGCGCGAGAATTATTGGGACAGCGCTGGCTTTCGATCTGGTCGCAGCTTATTTGAACGCGAAGTTTCAGAAGCAAGAAGAGCGTTTTGTGCGCAGGCTGAACAAGATGAAAGCGATTGAGGCGCGCAATATGCCGGAAGCCGCAAAATTGGAAAATCATTCCTTTAAGTAAATCGACGAAAGAGAAGCACGGCAGGGCGCACGAATAGCTCAGGAGCTGCAATGACAACCATCACTACCATTTTGTGGGACGTTGGCGGAGTCTTGCTAACGAATGGCTGGGACCACGAAGAGCGCGCCGCGGTGCTTTCGCATTTTGGAGTCGACCGCGAGGCCTTTGAGCAGCGCCATCCAGACGTGAACGATGTGTGGGAAAAAGGCTTGATAACGGCCGAGGAGTATCTGCAGAAGACTGTGTTCTTTGAACCTCGTAAATTTACAGCCGACGAATTTGTTGAGGTGATGAAAGCGCAATCGAAAGTGCTGGAAGACAGCGCAATCGAAATCCTTGGTCAACTTGGCGCATCTGATTCATTAGTGCTAGGAATGCTGAACAATGAAGCGCGTGAGCTAAATGACTATCGGATCGAAACCTTTAAACTGCGCAGATTTTTCGACGGCTTTCTGAGTTCCTGCTACGTAGGACTGCGCAAACCCGATACGCGTATGTTCAAGCTTGCATTGGATATACTGCAGCGTGATCCACGGGAGATCGCATTTGTAGATGACCGCCTTGGCAATGTGGAGGCGGCGAATGAAGTGGGCATGCGCGGGATTCACTATGAAGGAGCCGAGTCGTTGAAGCATGAGCTCGAAGCTTTAGGCGTCAAGCTTTAACGGGAAGCGCTGATTCGCGGTCTTCGCGCGAGGCGGAGGCCAAAACTTTTCCGACCGCATTCGCGATTCTGAGCAATGCGTTTGGTTACCCAGTCAGGAAAGACAAGCAGGAGATCGAATATGGCAACGACGGAAGTAAAGATCGCTCCAGAGGATGTAGAAGCGGCATCGCAGCGGAACGAACGCATTGCCAACCCAGGGGTGGTAGTGATCTTTGGCGCGTCAGGAGACTTGACCAAGCGCAAGCTGCTCCCCGCGCTCTTTCATCTGGAACAACAGGGGTTGCTGCCGAAAGAGTTTGCCATTGTCGGTGTAGCGCGGCGGGATTTGAAGAGCACATTCGCTCCCGATATGAAAGACGGCATCCTGAAGTATGGCGGCGGTAAAGAGGGCGACAGCAAGGTCGACGAGTTCATCAAGAAGGTGGATTATCACGAGATGAACTTTGACGACGATGCCGGCTATGCCGATTTGAAAGCGATGCTTGAGAAGATCGATAAAGAACATGGAACCCAGGGCAACCGGCTGTTTTATCTCGCGGTGGCTCCTGAATATTTTTCCGACATCATCGATCGGCTGGGCAAGCATGGCATGGCGCACCCTGAGAAAGGCCATGCGCGGGTGATCATCGAGAAGCCATTCGGGCATGATCTGGAATCGGCCAAAGCGCTGAATAATGATGTGAACAAAGTCTTTGATGAAGAACAGATCTTCCGCATCGATCATTATCTCGGCAAAGAGACAGTGCAAAACATCCTGGTCTTTCGCTTTGCCAACGGGATTTTTGAGCCGATCTGGAACCGCAACTACATCGATCATGTGCAGATCACGGCGGCAGAAAACATTGGCATTGAGGGTCGCGGGCCATTCTATGAAAAAGCCGGAGCACTGCGCGATGTCGTGCAAAACCACATGATGGAATTGCTCTCATTTGTGGCAATGGAGCCTCCCGTATCGTTTGAGGCGGCCTCCGTGCGCGGAGAAAAGGTGAAAGTATGGCGCGCGATCAAGCCGATTCCGATTGAGAACACGGTGCGCGGCCAGTATGCGCTAGGTACGATGGATGGCCAGCAGGTACAGGGATACCGCGAAGAGGATCGCGTGGACCCGAATTCGACCACGGAGACTTTTACGGCCATAAAGCTAGAGATCGAGAACTGGCGCTGGGCCGGTGTCCCGATTTATCTGCGTGCAGGCAAACGGCTGGCAAAACGCGCGACGGAGATCACGATCCAATTCAAGCAACCGCCGCTGTTACTTTTTGACCGCCTCGGTGGAGGGCCTTGCAATGAGATCCAACCGAACCTGCTGATCATCCGCATTCAGCCGGACGAAGGCATCTCGCTGCGTTTTGGCGCCAAGGTGCCGGGACCGGATACGAATGTTTGCCCGGTGGTGATGGACTTCCAGTATGCCACCGCGTTTGGTGTGAATTCCGCGAATGGCTATGAGCGGCTGTTGCTGGACGCGATGCTTGGTGACCAGACGCTGTTTGCGCACCGTGATGGCGTAGAGGCGACGTGGGCGCTGTTCACGCCGGTACTAGAGGCATGGACGAAGGCCAAGCCGAGAGATTTCCCCAACTACACCAGCGGTACCTGGGGGCCGAAGGCCGCCGATGGACTGATTGGGCGAGATGGCAGGCAGTGGCACAAAATCTAGAAATGAGTTTCGATCGGGGAGTGGTTTCCACCTTTTCGCAAACTGCGTGAAGGAGGAGGCACCCGGCTCCGAGAGGATTCAAGGGAATTGTGGCGCATGGCGAAAAAGATAGCAGTCGAATATCGGATATACGATGGGCCAGACGCGCTGGCATATGCGGCGGCAGAGCATTTTCTGGAGCAGGCACAGCAGGCAGTGAGTGCGCGAGGCAAGGCACGCATCGCCGTCTCAGGCGGCAGCACGCCAAAGCGCACATTCTCACTGCTGGCCAATCCTCAGGAAAAATTTCTGAAGGCGATGCCCTGGCAGCAGCTGGAACTTTTCTTTGTGGATGAGCGCACTGTGCCGCCGGATGACAAAGACAGCAACTACCGCATGACGCGCGAGGCGATGCTGGATAAAGTTCCCCTCAAGGCGGAGCAGGTCTTCCGCATCGAAGGCGAGCTGAATCCGCAAGAAGCGGCGGCGCGTTACGAAGCAAAAATTCGCAATCAGTTTCGACTGGAGGGCGCAGAGGTTCCGCGCTTCGATGTACTGCAGCTGGGCATGGGCGATGATGGGCACACAGCGTCGATCTTTCCGCACACGGATGCGATTCATGAACTTGGGCGCATTGCCGTAGCTAACCAAGTTCCGCAAAAGGATACGTGGCGCATCACGCTGACATGGCCGGTCATCGTAGAAGCGAGTGAGGTCTTTTTCCTGATCGGCGGCACGGACAAAGCTGACCCGTTGCATCGTGTCCTGCAAGGGGCCTATGATCCGGAGACGCTGCCGTCGCAGCTGATTCAACCGAAGAATGGCAAATTGCTATTGCTGCTGGACAAAGATGCAGCGGCGTTACTACCTCCACCGGATGCGAGTGGAGTGGGAAGACTGGAGCTTGCACGATGATTCTCGCCGGGGACGTGGGCGGAACAAAAGTCCACTTGGCGCTTTATGGATTTGAAAAGGGCGAACTGACGCATGTTCGCGACGAGAAGTTTCCTGCGCAGGAATACAAGGGGCTGGACGTTGTTACAAAGAAGTTTCTTGCCGAGAGCGGCAACCCTGAAGTTACCGCGGCGTGTTTTGGCGTGCCAGGGCCGGTGCGTCATGGGCGTCTCAAGCTGACCAATCTGCCGTGGGTACTCGATTGCGCGGAGTTATCGCGGGGACTGGGAATTCAGCACCTTTTTCTTATCAATGATCTTGAAGCAAATGGTTACGGGATCGCGGAGTTGCATGCGGAGCAGATTCACGTACTGAGTGAAGGCGATGCGAGCGCGGTGGGCAATCGAGGATTGGTATCCGCAGGCACTGGTCTCGGCGAAGCAATTCTGGTCTGGAATGGCAAGATGCATGTGCCGATGGCTTCCGAGGGCGGCCATAGCGATTTTGCTCCGCGCAATGAGATTGAGATTGAATTGTTCCGTTATTTGCAGCGGCAGTTGAACGGGCGGGTAAGTTTTGAGCGTGTTGTCTCCGGCATCGGATTGAAGAACATTTACTCATTCCTGCGCGATGAGAAGGGCATGGATGAACCTTCATGGTTGAAAGACCGGATGCAAAAGGAAGACCCGAATGCCGTGATCGGTGAGGTAGGCGAAGATGGCTCGAATGAGCTTTGCGCGAAAACTCTGGATATTTTCGTTTCCTCATATGGAGCGGAGGCTGGAAATCTTGCGCTGAAAGTATTGTCAGTCAGCGGACTTTATCTGGGCGGCGGCATTGCGCCGAAGATTTTGAAAAAGATGAAAGATGGAACCTTCATGAAGGCATTTACAGACAAAGGGCGCCTAAGTGAACTGCTTGTGCACACGCCGGTTCGGATTATTCTGGAGAGCCGCGCTGCATTGATGGGGGCGGCTGCTTATGCGGAAGCACGCGCGGCGGAGATTAGTGGACAATCGGTGCGTGCAGCTTCTGTGCAGTTTTCCTGAATCGTATGTGGGTTCCCGGACGTCTTGTTGTAGTTGAAGAGGTGTAAAGATGACCCATTTTTTTCCGAGGTACTTATTTCTTGCTGCAATATTCTCTCTAGTCCTGGGTGTACCACGCCACGCCCTGGCGCACGCAGTCCTGATCGAATCGACGCCCTCTGCTCATGCAACGCTCAAGGGACCTGAAATTGCGATTCAGCTCAAGTTCAATTCACGCATTGACGGAGCGCACTCGCGTTTGTACCTAGCCGATTCCACCGGCAAAGTGCAGATGCTGACGATTGCTCCCCAGGTTTCTCTCGACACGCTCACCGCACAGAGCATGAAGCTGGCCGCAGGTGCCTATACGATTCGCTGGCAGGCGTTGGCGGGCGATGGGCACATCACACGCGGCGAGATAGTCTTCGCTGTTCAATAGCCTGATTTGATCTGGTTACTGAAAGATTTCGATCTGCTCTCAGTGTTTTTGCGTGCGGCGACACTAGCGCTGGAAGCATTTACGTTGGGTGGCCTGGCATTTCTTCTGGCCGTGGCGCTCCCTTCACGGATTGATAGCGAGAGCCTTCGCGCGCTGCGCAGGGTAGCCAGCTGGTTTGCCTTTGCGCTATGTATCGCGCAGATACTCTCTGTTGCGACCAGCTCGGCTATTCTCATGGGCGGCTCCGGATTCAGCTTTCGAGACATCGTTACCGCCGATTTCTTTTTTATGAGCACCGCGCTGGGATTGAGTGCGCTCGCGCTCTTCCTATTGCTGCGCGCAACGTCCCGAGCCGCTTTGTTTGCCTGTGCTCCTTTTGCTTTGATGGTATGTGCGGCTTCCGTTGGCATGAGTCACGCGGCAGGGCGGCTCGATCATCGCGCGTTATTGCTGGCGCTGACGGCCTTACATCATGCAGGCACCGCAGCATGGATTGGCGCGATGCCATTTTTGCTGATTGCATTGCGCAATGAGACGAACCAGGCGAGGGCGGCGCGTTATGCCCGGCGCTTTTCTGCGATGGCGATTACCTGTGTCTCACTGCTGGTACTGGGCGGGGCCGGGATGGCCATCTTCTACGTCGGTTCATGGCAGGGTGTGTACGGAACGACCTATGGCGTGATGATGCTGGCGAAAATTTACCTGTTGCTGCTGATTCTTGGAATGGGCGCGGGTAATTTCTTCCTGGTGCGGCAGATGGAGCGCGAGCCTGCTCCTCTGCTGTTGCGGTTACGGCGGTTCAGTGAGGTGGAAATCGGACTGGGCTTTACGGCGATTCTTGCTGCTGCATCGCTTACCTCTCAGCCGCCGGCGGTGGATCTGACCCATGATCGTCTGACCAGCCATGAAATTGTGGAGCGTATGCGTTGGGTGCAGCCTCGTCTGACCAGCCCGCCTCTTGCGGCACTTGTTCCACCCACATCGATTGATATAGCAATTCAGGAGTCATTGTTCAGAAGCGGAACTGCAAATGACGCGAATGACAGCGCGTGGAGTGAATACAACCACCACTGGGCGGGAGTGATTGTTCTGGCTGCTGGATTGCTCGCGCTGCTGGCGCGCTCGCGACGATTCAAGTGGGCACAGCATTGGCCGCTTTTATTCATAGGGTTGGCGGTATTTATCCTGCTGCGCGCCGATCCGGAAAATTGGCCTCTGGGACCGCGCCCGTTCTGGGCCAGTTTTTCTTCGCCAGATGTATTGCAGCATCGAATCTATGCGCTGCTGATTACAGCCTTTGCGATCTTTGAGTGGGCGGTAGAGACGGGACGGGTCAAGTCGCGAGCGGCTTCGTATGTTTTCCCCCTCATTTGTGCTGCGGGCGGCGCGCTGCTGCTGACACACTCTCACGCGCTGGGCAATATCAAAGAAGAGATGCTGGCGGAGATGAGCCATACGCCGATTGCGCTGCTAGGCGCGACGGCTGGCTGGAGCCGGTGGCTGGAGTTGCGGTTGCCGGACAAGCGCAATTCCAGGGTTGCCGCGTATGTCTGGCCAGTCTGCATCATTTTGGTTGGGATTGTGCTGCTGGATTATAGAGAATCTTAAGCATCAAGACATTTCTGTTTTCGATGGGCTACAAGTCTTTTCCAGCCGGTAAACCACCCTGTCTCACCCTTTACGATATGGTAAATATAGCGCTCCCTGGGCCTTGGAAGGCTCGAAGCGCACCTTTTCCATATATAAGGAAGTCGAATGCAGCAACGTAATCGTACTATCTCCAGGGTTGCCTGGTATGCCACAGCATGCCTCGCGCTCGGAACATTCTTGATCCCAGCTGCGCATGCGCAGCGTCTGCCGGATACGGTTCGCCCGGAACACTATGGTTTGAAGCTCACTCCAAATCTGAAGGATGCAACCTTCACAGGAAGTGAAACGATCGACGTGCAGGTACTGAAGCCTGTGGACTCGATCACGCTGAATGCAGCTGAAATCAAATTTCACAGCGTGAAGACGAAGCTGAATGGCAAGACGCTGAAAGCTACCGTCACAGAAGATACCGACAAGCAACAGGTTACATTTAATTTTCATCAGCAGTTGCCCGCGGGTCCGTTGAAGCTGGAGGTCGAATACTCAGGCATTCTGAATGGGCAGTTGCGCGGGTTCTATCTTTCGAAGACGGAAAAGCGCAATTATGCGGTAACGCAGTTTGAGCCAACCGACGCGCGCCGCGCATTTCCGTCGTTTGATGAGCCTGCCTTCAAGGCTACCTATGATGTGACGCTGGTGGTCGACAAGGGTGATACGGCGATCTCAAACACCAACATTATTTCTGACTCGGCCGGACCGGGCGCGGACAAGCACACGATTCGCTTTGCACCGACGCCGAAAATGTCGACATACCTGGTCGCATTTCTGGTTGGCGATTTTGAATGCACGTCAGGCGAGAGTGATGGCGTTCCGATTCGCGCCTGTGCCACTCCCGACAAGGTTGAGCTGACGAAGTACGCGGTGAAGGCAGCGGAATTTGTGCTGCATTATTACAACACGTATTTCGACATTAAATATCCGATGCCGAAGCTCGATATGATCGCGATTCCTGACTTTGAAGCAGGCGCGATGGAGAATTTTGGCGCGATCACATATCGCGAAACCGACCTGCTGATTGACGAAAAGACAGCTTCTATCGGTGCGAAGAAGAACGTCGGTCTCGTAGTCGCGCATGAAATGGCTCACCAGTGGTTTGGCGATATGGTGACCATGCAGTGGTGGGACAATCTTTGGTTGAACGAAGGATTTGCGACCTGGATGGAGAACAAGCCGGTCGCCGCATGGCATCCGGAGTGGAACATTCCTCAGGATGTTGCGGAAGGGCTGAATGGCACACTGAATCTCGATGCGCAGCGCACGACGCGCACGATTCGCGCGAAGGTAGAGACGCCGGACCAGATCAACGAGATGTTTGACGGCATTACGTACGGTAAGGCGGGCGCGGTTCTGCTGATGGTCGAAAACTACCTCGGCGAAGATACATTCCGCCGAGGCGTGCACAACTATCTTGCCGCGCATATGTATGGCAATGCGACGGCAGAAGACTTCTGGGGAGCGCAAACAAAGGAGAGCAAGAAGCCGGTCGATAAGATCATGGAGAGCTTTATAGCGCAGCCTGGAGTGCCGCTTCTCAGCTTCGAGACACCGCAGGGAAACGATGTTTCGGTGAGCCAGCAGCGCTTCTTCCTGAGCCCGAGTGTAAAGGTGGATGGCGCTCAGGCGTGGAATATTCCGGTCTGCATCAAGTCGAGTGACGGAGGGGACAATTGCGAGGTGCTGTTCTCAACAGAAAAATCACTCAATGTCCCGCAGGCACCGTTCTTCTTTGCGGATGCTGAAGGCAAGGGCTACTACCGTACCTCGTATCCGGCAGATGTTTACGCAAAGATACTGAGCAATGTGGAGACGGGACTAAAGCCGGAAGAGCAGATCAGCCTTCTGGGCGATGCGTGGGCGCAAGTGCGCGCTGACAAGATGGCGGTGGGCGATTATCTGGACCTTGTAGCTGCTGTAAAGGATGATACAAACGCCTCTGTGATTGGTACAGCGTTGGGAGCGGTGGAGACAATCCATACGCGCATTGCAGCGACAGAGGAAGAGCGCGACGCGTTGGCCGCATGGGTGCGCAGGAATTTCAAGCCTGCCTATGAACGGTTAGGCGCAGCTTCCGACAACGATAGTCCTGGGAAAAAGGAACTGCGTGCTACCCTGTTTGGCTATCTGGGCACGATTGGAAAAGACCCTGACGTGATTGCAGAGGCAAAGCAGATTGCGGAGAAATATTTGGCCGATCCTTCTTCGGTGGAAAGCACGTTCGCGCAGACCGCGATCGGTATTGCCGCCATCAACGGCGACGCTGCTTTCTTCGACCAATTGCAGAAGGCATTTGAGACGTCAGCGAATCCGCAACTGCAGGAAAGCTCTTTGCGCATGCTCGCCGCGTTCAAGAACCAGACGCTGGAGCGTCGTGCGCTTGACTATACGGTTTCCGGCAAGGTGAGGAACCAGGATTCGGCGATTGAGCTGCTGATTCTGCTCCGTGGTATTGAAACCCGCGATCAGGCATGGCAGTACATCCAGCAGAATTGGGACAAAGTACAAGCGCAGCTGACAACATCCATGGGTGGATATCTGGTGAGCGGCACAGGCAGCTTCTGCAGTGCGGATGCCCGTCAGCAGGTGGAGAGCTTCTTCTCGACGCACAAGGTGCCGGCATCTGAGCGGGCACTGGCGCGGGCGAAGGATCAGATCAATGACTGCATTGAACTGCGAAGCGCCCAGGAAGGGAAACTGAAGGAGTGGATTGCAGCACAGAAGTAGCGCTGCTGTTGATTCATCATTCTGGCCGGAGCTTGTCTCCGGCCATTTTTATGCGAGATGGCTGTTGCTGAAGACGCGCGAGATGGCGCGCAGGATCTGCCGCTGCGGAAGGGAATCTGCGTCGTCCGCGAAGAAAGCCTCGCCGGTGCGCTGCGTTTGTGCGCGATGAAACCATCGGCTGAAGAGGCAGAGATAATCGGAGATGATCTGACCGTTGGCTTTTGTCTTTGCTGCCTGTGACTTCAGGTCGGTGAGGGCGTATTGCAAGCGCTCTTCCAGAATGTTGCGCGAGACGGTCTGCACCGCCGTGGTCGCAACGCCTTCGCCTGCCAGTGGAACGGCTTCCACTGCTGTGGGCTGGAGGTAGAGAGAAGTCGATCCTGATTGTTCATTGTGAAGGCGCATGCCCTGCACGGAGTATGTTGCCGGGCCGGTAAGAGTGCCGTGTGACAGAAGGAAGATGGCAACACCCTCGGGTTCGGCTGATGGTTGGAGGACGAGCGCGAAGAGTTTCGACCGTTGATGAACGGCGGGAGACATGAGCGCCACGACTTCCTGAACCTTTTGCAGCCGGGTGTGAGCCTGCGCAGCTTTTTCAAAGTCGAGGTCTGCCGACGCCGTATCTCGTTCGGCTGTGATTTTCTCGATCAAGCTGGCGCCGCGTGTCTCGAGAAATGCGCGGACGCTGGCTGCTTCTTCCGCATAGCGTTCATCCGTGCAGCCCTTGTAACAGGGAGCGAGGCACATCTTCATCTCTGAATAAATACAGCCGGGAAATGCGGGATCTGGCTTGAGGTCTTCGTGGCAGCGGCGCAGCTCAAAGAGATTGAGCATCTCTTCGCAGAATTTCTCGGCGGCAGGGCGCGATGGGAATGGACCGAAAAGATCGTCCGCGGCGGCTTTTGTAATTTTATTGGTTACATACATGCGTGGATACTGGTTTTCCATGGTCATGCGCAGGAACGCAGATGGGCGCAAGTGCATGCGTTTGCGCGTGGCCTCGCCAAAGGCCTGAACGGATGCGGTGTAGAGCCTGAGCATCGATTCGAAGTCGGAACCGGTGAGCGTGTATTCGATACGCGCAATTTTCTCGGTGAGGCGCAGACGCCTGGATTGCGAAGGGCGCGCATCAAGAAAACGATTGAGCCGCCGGCGCAGGTTTGGAGTGCGGCTCAGATAAGGCTCGGCATTTTCATCGGCGCCAAAGAGCGCGTAAACGCCCGGCCGTGCCGGTATCTGTGCGAGTGCGGCTCGCGGGTCAGAGGGGTCGAAGGCGATGGAATGAGCGAGCATGATTCCCTGAAGCATTTCTATGATCGCTGTGGTGCGGAAAATAGCAGATTCTTCGACTACGCACTTTCGGTGCTCCGCTCAGAATGACAGCTTTCCTCAACACTAACCTTAAAAATGCTATAACTCATTATTCTCCAGCGATGGTCATGCCGTCGATGCGCAGGGTAGGTGATGCCACGGAGCCGCGGAAGATGAGGTCATTACCAATGGCGGTGATATTGCGGAAGATTTCCTTGAGATTTCCGGCGACGGTTATTTCCTGGACAGGATAAGTCAGCTCACCGTTCTCGATCCAGACGCCGGAGGCACCACGCGAATAATCGCCCGTGACCATGTTTATGCCCTGGCCGAGAAGCTCGGTGACGTAGAGGCCGCTTTTGATCTCGCGCAGAATTTCTTCGGGAGACAGGTGGCCTGGTTCCAGAAAGAGATTGCCGCTGCCGATGCCGGGATTGCCGGCAAGGCCGCGAACCGCATTGGCGGTGCTGCGCAGGTTGAGTTTGCGCGCAGTATAGGTGTTCAACAGGTAGGTCTTGAGGACGCCGTTTTCAACGATGACTTTACGGCATGTGGGCAGGCCCTCGCCATCAAAGGGCGATGAGCCGAAGCCTCCAACAATGGTGCCATCATCGATTACGTTGACGGATTCAGCCGCGACCTGTTCGCCGAGTTTTCCCGTGAAGAAAGACGCGCCGCGATAGATGCTATCGCCATTCGCTGCCTCGAAGATGGCTCCAATGAGTGAGCGTGCGATCTCCGGCGAGAAGACGATGGGCACGCGCTGTGTGGGGACGCGGCGCGCATCGAGCCTGCGAAGAGTGCGGCGGGCAGCCTCGGCCCCGACGGATTCCGGGGGGTCGAGTTTCGCCAGTGTGCGTGCGCTCGAATACCAGTAGTCGCGCTGCATTTCGCCGTTCTTGCTCAAAGCGATTGGGCTGGTCGAGACGGAGCAGTAGGACGAACGATACTCGCCGACAAAACCACGCGAATTGGCCAGGATTTTGCGTCCGGTGGCGGCGTCGAAGCTGCCGCCGTCGCTGTTCTGTATGCGCGTATCCGCGGACATGGCGGCCGCTTCGCAGCGGCGGGCGTAGTCGATGCGCTCGGCTGTCGGGAGCGAGTAGACGTCTTCGTGGTACAGGCTCAAATCATAGTCGAGCTGGCCATATTCGCTCGTGTCGGCAAGGCCGGCGAAGGGATCTTCCGAAGTAACTTGTGCGAGCGCGAGCGCTCCGGAAATGAGGTGCTCGATGCCTTCAGGCGAGAAGTCGCTGGAAGAGGTGCTGGCGACGCGCTGACCAACGAAGACGCGCAGGCCAATGCCGCGCGAGCCTGATTCCTTGAGGGTTTCGACTTCGCCGAGACGGACGGCGGTAGAGAATTCGTCGCCTTCGCGGATGACGACTTCGGCATCCGTGGCTCCGGCTTTGCGCGCTTTTGCAACGATGTCGGTTGCGAGTTGCTGGAGGTTAGTGGTGATTGTTGTTGCTGTTTGTGTCATTGCGAGACTGAAAACCTCAGGGGTTAAAGCCACTTCTGAAACGTATTTCATTGTGCGGGCTGAAGCCCGCACCTGCCCGGGACGCTGTTGTATGGATTAATTGCCGGTGCCGCCTACGGTCATGCGGTCGAGTTTGATTGTGGGCATGCCTACACCGACGGGAACGCTCTGGCCGTCTTTGCCGCAGGTGCCGACACCTTCGTCGAGTTGGAGATCGTGGCCGACCATCGAGACGTATTTCAGAGTCTCGGGGCCATTGCCGATGAGCGTGGCATCGCGGACGGGCGCAGTAATTTTGCCGTCTTCGATCAAATACGCTTCCGAGGCGCTGAAGACGAACTTGCCGCTGGTGATGTCGACCGAGCCGCCACCGAAGTTCACGGCGTAAAGGCCGCGCTTGACGCTGCGGAGAATGTCTTCCGGCGCGTCGTCGCCGGCGAGCATGTAGGTATTGGTCATGCGCGGCATGGGGATTTGCTGGTAACTCTCTCGGCGGCCGTTGCCGGTGTGCGGCATGTTCATGAGACGGGCGGAGAGCTTGTCGCTTAAATAGCCTTTCAGGATGCCGTTCTCGATGAGCACTGTCTCCTGCGTAGGCGAGCCTTCGTCATCTACATTCAACGAACCGCGACGCGATGGCATGGTACCGTTGTCGACGACCGTGACTTTTGAGCTTGCGACCTGGCGGCCAATGAGCCCGGCGAAGGCTGAAGTCTTTTTGCGGTTGAAATCGGCCTCCAGGCCGTGGCCTACCGCTTCGTGCAGCAACACTCCGGGCCAGCCGGGACCGAGGACGACTTCCATCTCGCCTGCGGGCGCTGCGACCGCTCCAAGTTGCAGGATGGCTGTACGCGCTGCTTCGTTGGCGAAGTGCTCAGGCGTCTTCTCAGTGAGAAAGTAACTGATATCTACCCGTCCGCCGCCTCCGGATGTGCCGCGTGTGGTCTGCTGGCCGTCATTGGCGAGAACGAAGATGCTGAGGCGGGCGAGAGGTTGCGTGTCGCTGGCGTAAGTGCCGTCTGAGGCAGCGATGAGAATGCGTTTCAACTCGTCGGAATAGCTGGCGCGGACCTGCTTGATGCGCGCATCGTAAGCTCGTGCAGCGCGGTCGGCGCGCATCACGAGATCAAGCTTGGTGCTGAGCTCAGAGTCGAGATCGGCTGCCGGAATGGGGTAGAGATTGGGAGACTGCGTTTCCGTGAATCCGGCGACGGGCTGTTTGGCTGGACCGCTGGCAATGAGGGCCGCGGTACGCGCGGCGTGCAGCAGGCGGTCGGCGGAAAGATTGTCGGTGTAGGCGTAGCCCGTGCGTTCGCCGGAGACGACGCGGATGCCGCATCCGGCACTTACACCTTGACTGGCAGACTTTACCAGCGATTCATCGATGCCGATAGAAGTGGCTGAGACGGATTCGAAGTATAGGTCGGCATAATCTCCGCCTGCGGACAATGCTTCACCCAGGCAGCGCTCGAAGAGACGCTCGGAAAGACCAAATTTTTCAAAAAAATAGCGTTTGTGGCTGGTGTCGAGTGTCGTCATAGATAAAAACTTTGTGCTTGTTAGATGAGACGAAGCTTTTTTTCGATTCTACGCTGCTTTCACAGGGTTGCAGCGACACATTTGCAGCGCCTTCCTCAGGTGACTTGCACTGAGGGCAACTGAAGGCGCACCTATGCAAAGAACGAGTTTTTGCTGAATGCCGGAGAAGAGTTACAGAGATGGTTCCTGTCCTGATTTCAACAGTAGCAGGATATCGATTCTTGCTACTATCTCGGCATGAAGAAGCTGATTGTTCTCTCTCTGGTGCTGTTGTTCTCTGCCTCCGCATTTGCTCAGCCGCATCATCACCGCCGCCATCACCGTCATCACCATCATCAAGCAGCGTAAACTCCGCGGGCGGCTAACGCCCGCGCGTCCCATACCTGTGATAACGTTCCGTTTATGAGCGGAGATTTGCGTTACCCCATCGGCCAATTTGCCGGTTCAATTGAACAAACTGAAGAGCAGCGTCGCGCTTCCCTTGCCACGATGGCTGAGCTGCCGGAATATTTGCGTTCTGCCGTGTCTGGATTGTCAGATGCGCAGCTGGATACGCCTTACCGCGAGGGTGGATGGACGGTGCGCCAGCTTGTCCACCATGTTGCCGACAGCCATGTGAACGCCTATGTCCGCTGCCGTCGTGCTCTAACGGAAGATTGGCCTGCCGTGAACGCTTACGATGAAAAACTGTGGGCACAGCTTGCGGATGCACACACTCTGCCAATCGAGATATCGCTCGCGTTGCTGGAGCCATTGCATCGGCGTTGGGTCTCGCTGCTGGAATCGCTGACGGAGGCGAACTGGCAACGCGGTTACGTGCATTCGGAGGATGGACGGCTGAAACTGGCGGAGATGGTGCAGGTTTATGACTGGCATTGCCGCCACCATGTAGCGCACGTTACCGAATTGCGGAGACGGATGGGCTGGTAGCGCGAAAGTGCTTGCCCGCATGCACGCGGGTGGGCATAGTTTTTCCTGATGCCTCCGGTCAAAAGTGAAACGTCCGCAGCGGAGCTGGCCCTCACGCTTGAAGCATTCCTTGCCGAACACCCCAGGGCCGCGGTACTCGAAGATGGTCGCGTGATCTTTGAAATGCAGACAACGCATTATTCCCTTTCAGCCGAGCATGGTCGCTGTGTGCTGCACATGTGGTCGGAAGATCGCAATATGGTACGCACGGTGACCGGGCTCGACGTGCGCAAGAACGTGCTTCGTATCGAGACGAGACGTTTTGGTCAGGCCAGGCCGCAAACACTGCAGCTGGTGCCGGATCGCGACATCCGAACACCGACGACGCGTGAAGCCAATCGAAAAAAATACCTGCGCACTCTGGAGCGCGTCCTGACCCGCGCGTTTACCGATTTCAAAATTGACAGCCTGAGCAACGCGATGGAGCTGGAACACAGTTTTGGTCCTGCCTATGCACGCGGGACGCTGGTGCGGGGAGCGAAGGCGTGGGCCGTGATTGCGGTCAACGCCGAAGAGACGCAGGCAACCATCGATGGCGCATTGACTCTGGGCATTCTGTGGCTGGCGTATTGTCGGGAGCACAGTGGGGGCAGACGCGTCTTTGAAGGGTTGAAGGTCATCGTGCCTGCTGGCGGGGCCGCTGTTACACGAGGGCGCATGGGGTGGCTCAATCCGGCGCTCGCCAAGTGGGAGCTGTATGAGCTGGATGAGCGCTGCGAGACTTTAGATTCTGCCGAGATCGGCGATGAGGGGAATCTCGACATTCGCCTGGTACACAACTTCAACCATGAGCGAACGTTGGAGCGGTCGCAGGCTGCTGTCGATCGTCTAACACGATTGCTGCCGGAAGGAGTGAGATCGCGGACTGAGATTCGCCCGCTCAGTTCAACCGAGATCAGTTTTCGATTGCATGGGCTTGAGTTTGCGCGCATTCGATACTGCGTGGCTGCGGGATCGTTTGCGCGGCAGGACGCGATTACTTTTGGCGCGGGCCCGAACGAGACGCCGCTTACCAATGCGACGGAAGATTTATTTCGCGACCTGATGCGGCGGGTATATGACGGGCGTTTCGCCGGCGGGAGCGTGCGCAATCCGCTCTACAGGCTGCAACCGGAACGGTGGCTCGAGTCGGAACTGAAACAAGGATTAGTGGAGCTGGAGCCCGCGATTCGCGGGGAGTTTGTGTACACGCAGGTGCCTGCGTTTGCGGGCGGAGATCGCGGCATGATCGACCTGCTGAGCGTGACTCGCTCTGGGCGGTTGATGGTGCTCGAATTGAAGGCGAATGAAGATCTGCATCTGCCGCTGCAGGGGTTGGACTACTGGTTGCGTGTGCGGCAGGTTCACGCCGCGGGTGAGTTGCAGAAGCACGGATATTTCAACGGCGTTGAACTTTCGGACGCTACACCGCTGCTGTTGCTGGTAGCGCCCGCTTTGCGGATTCATCCGGCGAATGAGACAGTGCTGCGGTATTTGAAGACGGATGTCGAGTGGACGCTAGTGGCTCTGGATGAGCATTGGCGGCAAAGGCGTCGGGTTATTTTCCGGAAAAGAAGTGGTGAGTAATCCGTTGCGATTGCATTCAATAGTCGATGGCTAACGAGCGAAAAGCAGGCTCTTCGACACGCTCAGGGCAGGCTCCTCGACTACGCGCCTTTGGTGCTCCGCTCAGGATGACAAGATAGAGATGAGTTGCGTTGCCAGAAACCCGGCTAGCCTGCGACAGGCATTGCGATTGTTTCTTCCACAGTTGATAGTCGCGGCTCAAAGAAGCGCTCGACGGCGGTGATTACAGTTTCGCCGGTTTTCGACTCGTAGATGGACTTGCGCAGGCCCGCGCCGCCCGGAACACCGTGTGTGAACCATGAGGCGAACTGCTTCATTTTGCCTTGCGCTTCGGGATTACCTTCGTCGAGCAGCATCTGAAAATAGGTGCGGATCATGCGATAACGGTCGAGGTCAGTCGGTTCGTCGTAGCGGCCAGTCGCGGTATATTGTGCAATCTGGCGGAAGATCCACGGGTTTGCGGGTGCAGCGCGGCCGATCATGACGGCATCGCAATTGGTTTTTGCGATGAGGGCGCAGGCGTCTTCCGGCGTGCGGACATCACCGTTGCCAATAACAGGAATGCTGACGGCGTTTTTTACTTCGGCGATATGCTCCCAGCGCGCCTGTCCTGAATAGCCCTGCTCGCGGGTGCGGGCATGGAGTGCGACAGCCTGCAGGCCGCTTTCCTGCGCGAGCCGTGCAAGCTCGACGCAGATGATGTGGTTGTCGTTCCAGCCAAGGCGGAACTTGACGGTGAAGGGAATCGACACCGCAGCACGGACTGTTTCGAAGATTTTCGCAATCAGTGGCAGGTCGCGGAGCAGCCCGCTGCCGCCGTTGCAGGCGACGACGCGCTTGGCCGGGCAGCCGAGGTTCAGATCGACCATGTCGAAGCCCGTCTGCTCGACGATACGGGCGGCGTCGGCCAGCGTTACCGGGTTTGAGCCGAAGAGCTGGGCTGAAATCGGGTGCTCGTCTTCGTAGAAGGTGAGATAGCGCTTGCGCTTGGATTCGCGCATGCGCGAGAGGCCGTCGGCCGAGGTGAACTCGGTCATGATGAGGCCGCAGCCTGACTGCTGATTGCTGATGGCGGTATCAATGGATACGGCGGCACTGCTATCGGTGCTGAAAACACTGGCGTTGCGAATAAAGCGGCGAAAAACGGTATCCGTGACTCCGGCCATGGGCGCGAGCACCGTTGCCGGGGCCACCGTCACGTTGCCGATCTGGACAGACGCGGGAACGCGCACGCCTTCCGGCATGGCGTGTTCCTGCGGATTGTCCCACTGCTTCTTCATGAGGTAAGAACCTGCAACATAGCAAAGCCCCCGGCAAGCGGAGGCTTTTGCTGGAATGAATCTGAGGCGCCGTTACTTGGCAGCCGTCTCCGCTTTTGCGTACTTGCGACGGAAGCGCTCGACGCGTCCTGCCGTATCCACCAGCTTCTGTTTGCCGGTGAAGAATGGATGGCAGGCGGAGCAGATTTCTACGTGAATATCGCCCTTGTGGGTCGAACGAGTCGCGAAATTGTTACCGCACGCGCACAGAACCCGGATTTCTTGATAATTTGGATGAATACCCTGCTTTGGCATAGCTCGAAAGAACCTTTCCCTACAATCCTCTTATTTTAAGCCGAATTTGCGAGGTTGGCAATAACTGAGGATCTGCGGTAGTGGATCAGTTTGAGCCGCAGAAGATTGAGACAACCTCCCAAATACATCATATTCGGTCGGTTATGATCGAGAGGGCACCTGTCCAGTAGCCGACTTTACATCCATGTGGCTTCAATGGGTATGCTCGGGTCATCGTCTTCTCTTGTCGGCGATAAGCGAGCGCTCATGCTTTGCATGTAGCGCAAGCATTGCCTCGGTAAAGAGCAGAATCAAGCCGACAATCAGTATCCGATTGCCGATAATAGAGGGCCAGTCGAGCTGAAAATCAACGCTCCAATCGACGATGATCAAAATGAGACCCCCGAAAAACAGCAGCGATCCGATCCATCTCCGAACGCGCGGTAAGAGATCACTATCGTCTTTGAAATTGCTACCTCGGATATCCCGCAGAGGAGGCCCTATCAGACCTTGGTGGTCGTAGATCGTGCAACGAAGGGAGGGTCTTGCTTTTACTTGCTGTTGGGCGTATGCCTCTGCTTCCCTGAGATTGCCAAAGACCGTGCAATACAGTGCACTGCCAGGAGTCTCCTCAAAGCTGGAGTAATGGACGGCATACTCGCCAGCGATCATACGCTCACTCCAGGCCCCCTGCCGCACACTCTCGTCGAAGAGCGGAAGGTGTCTTGGATAGCTCATCTCAAGAGTCTACCAATCAACAAAATTATTGAGTGATGGCAAAGTAGTCGTTTGACTAGCAATCCGGAAATGATTCAGATGGACGATTAACGGGCTTCTCGGACACCTGCTGTTCCTGGCGCTAGATTCAAACTGACCACTACTGGATTTGCGGGTCTCGACAGCGGCTATGCTCTGTGGTGTAGTGGCCTGCATGAAATATTTCAGTCTGCGGTCTGCTTTGTTTGCCTTAACATGTGCCGTGACGGCGCGTTCCCAGACAACTGCCGCAAATGCCCCCCAGGCCAATTCCAGCTACATAGATGCGCAGGGGATTGCACTTGTAACCCGTGTCGTACCAGTGCCTTCGACCATCAGTCCCGAGGCCCGGAAAAGTCTTGCCCGATCCGTGTCCGACGCCCCCGCGGCCGAGTCGCTGGCAGATCGCAGAGCGAAGACGGACGACTGGCAGGCGAAGGCGGGAGAGGCCTATCGACAGGCGTATCCGGCAACAGTTACGTCGGGAACGATTGGTGGCGTACCGGTACGGATCATTACACCTCCGGTGATCGGCACGGGCAAGTCAGATCGTGTACTGGTGAACTTTCATGGCGGCGGATTCAACGCGGATTCGGGATCGTTGACGGAGTCGATTCCGATCGCCAATCTCACGCAGACGAAGGTGATCTCGGTGCTTTACCGGCTGGCTCCGGAGCATCCCTTTCCGGCATCGGTTGAGGATACGGTTGCGGTCTACAGAGAACTGCTGAAGACGTATAAGCCGCACAATATCGCGTTGTACGGAACATCGGCGGGCGCGATTCTGACAGCAGAGACGGCGGTGAAGCTGAAGCAACTGGGTCTGCCGCTGCCTGGCGCGCTCGGGATTTTTTCCGGCATGGGAGACTTCAGCAAGCCCGGCGATTCGCGGGCGATCTTTGCCCTGCAAGGATTGTCGGGGTATCTGCCCGCGCCCCCTCCGGGGGTGCAGGATCCGGAGTATGTGGGCACGACTGACGCGAAGGACCCCGTACTGTCGCCGGTGTATGCGGATTTGCGCGGCATGCCTCCGACACTTTTTGTGACCAGCAGCCGCGATTTGCTGCTGAGCGGGACGACGATTCTGCATCGTGCATTTCTACGGGCCGGAGGGGACGCGCACCTGGTGGTCTTTGAAGCTTTGCCCCATGCTTTCTGGAATGATGTCGATTTGCCGGAGTCGCGTGAGGCCGATGAGATCATGGCGCAGTTCTTCGATACGCATGTTGGGAGGTAACGCAAGACTGACTGAAACGAGGTCGGCCGATGGATTAAGACGTCTGGATATGCACACTCCATCCTGCGATACTAGGCAAAAGCCATGAGTGAAATTTGCCCAAAATGCGACGGCATGGGGATGCGCGTCTTCCGGCGAGCAGACGGCAGCCAGGCGGCTGAGACCTGCGAATGCCAGCATGTGCAGCGGGTTTCGCGCCTGCTGACCAGGGCTGCGGTTCCGCGCCGCTATGAACATTGCTCACTTGACAGCTATGAAGCGAGCTTTCCGGGAGCGGATCGCTCCCTGGGCGCGGCAGCGATAATGGCGCGACGGTTTGCCGACCGCTATCCGGCGGACACAGATGGGCGCGGTCTGATGATGACCGGATCCATTGGCGTGGGAAAGACGCATCTGGCGGTGGGCATTTTGCAGGCCCTCATTCTGGAAAAAGGCGTGCACGGGCTTTTCTGCGACTATCGCGAACTTCTTAAAGAGATTCAGAACTCCTATAATCCGCAGGTTGCAACGACGGAGTTGCAGATTCTGAGGCCAGTCTTCGACGCAGAAGTTCTTGTGATCGATGAGCTGGGCGCGGCTAAGCCGACAGACTGGGTTTGGGATACTGTCGCGCACATTCTGAATACGCGCTACAACGACAAACGCACCACGATTATTACGACAAACTATGCTGACCAGCCGCCTGGTGGGACCGCTGGTGCGAACCGTGCCATGCGCGAAGAGACATTGGGAGACCGAATCGGCGAGCGCATGCGCTCCCGGTTGGCTGAAATGTGCGTAGTCGTTGAAATGAACGGCAGCGACTTCCGGCGCGGGGTGCGCCGGGCGCGATTTGCCTAAACCGCAGCCGTTAAGAGAAGCAGGAGCGCGGCTGCCACCGTTGCAGCCTGGTAAACATAATCGGCAGCTTTTCTATGTTGCTTTGCCTCCGTCCCGAGCGTTGCCCTCGAAGGGGATCCATTGGGGGTGTGCTCCATACTTGCCTCAAAAATTTGGCGTTCAAACTACGTTGACTCTAATGACTTCTACGGTCCCGAGAGCCGGACGGATTTGCTCCGTCTTCATTACCAAGGGCATTTTTAGATACGATTCGGCCCACACACACTTAAACCCATTTTGTGCCTATTTGATGCGTTTTGGGAAAATCTTTTGCCGATTGTGTGTACATCTGGTTAATAAGCCATGCGTAGTGGCACACAGCGCGATGTAAAATTCTGCTGATGGCAGCCGATCGGCAAAACACCCCAGAATTATTTCCTCAACCCGCTGCTGGCAAAGAATCCCGCTCATTCCTCCCATGGATCATTGCCGGAGTGGTTGTCGTAGCAGGTCTAGGGCTGCTTTTTCTACTCGGAGGCCGGAAGACATTACCAGCCAATCCGGGTGGCGCGGGCCTTGCTGCGGCCGATCCATATGCAACCAGTCTTCCGGTGACCAATCTGAAAATGAGCGAGGCGAGCAACTTTGCCGGAGGCAAGGTTACTTATATAGATGGTCATATTGTCAACAACGGCGACAAGACGATCGCAGGCGTCACAGTGCAGGTGGGTTTCCTCGACTTCGGAAATCAGCTGGTCCAAAAAGAGACTATGCCGCTGACCCTGATACGGATGCGTGAACCATATGTGGATACGCAGCCTGTCGACGCCGACCCCATCAAACCGGGTGAGCAGCGAGATTTCCGACTGGTTCTGGAGCAGGTGGCCAAGGACTGGAATGGACAGTATCCGGAAGTACGCATCATTCAGATCGTAAGTAAGTAAAGGCCCTGCCATAACCGAGCATTTTTTTCCCGGATAAAAGCGAAAACTGCTCTCCCGCGGCACCGAGAAGGCCTGCGTCTCTGCAACGGAATCACTTGATCCGTCTCGCCAGTTGCATGTAAATGATTGAATATAAATGACATGATAATTTTGTTGGACGCTTGACCGGAGTTTGGCAAGCCAACTGCTCTTACTTCCTGCGTACGGGACGCTGCGCAGCATCCGGAGTGTGTTCTAGCGAGTTGTTACGAAGGAATACAAGACGATGATGAAAAAAATGACAAAGAATAACCCTGATCTTCGAATGGTTGCTGCGATGGTTCTGGCAGCAAGTCTGGGAATTCCGGCATTTGCGCAATCCAGTGCATCGAGTCAGTCCTCCCCCACCCCAAATGCTCAAGTGCAGACAGGCGCTTCGGCCAGTGGAACGTCGAACGGCATGAATCCGAACGACAACAGCACGTATGCCACCGGTCAGCCTCTCCCCACGAAATCGAATGAGGGCTTCTGGGGTCACATGAATCCATTCGCCCGTAAGAAGTGGGTAAACCGGCAGCTAAGCCCTGTTAAAGATCGTCTTAACGAGCTCGATCAGTTGACTGCCAAGAATGCGAACGACATTAAGGATGTGGATTCGCGGGCACAGGCTGGCATTCATCAAGCCCAGTCGACGGCTGATCAGGCAAACCAAACTGCGCAGAGTGCGAGCAGCACAGCCAATCAGGCTCAGACTGTAGCGCAGCAGGCCAGTACTCAGACAAGCAAGTTAAATACGACAGTGGCAGGGTTGGATCAGTTCCAACAGGTAAACGATACAGAGATTCGTTTCCGTCCCGGTCAAACTGCCTTGAATGCCAAGGCAAAGGATGCTCTTGACCAGATTGCCACGCAGGTACAGGGGCAAAAAGGTTACATCATCGAGGTACAGGGATTTTCACGGACTCGCGGACAGGCTGGTATTCAGAATTCGCAGCATATGGCGGATGCCGTGGTTCGCTACCTCGTTACCGAACATCAGATTCCGGTCTTTCGCATCCATCAGGTTGCGATGGGCAACGCCAAGATCGAAACAGCAGATGGTACGTCAGCTCCGGGTAGTATGGTGCGCGTATCCACACTGCAAAACAGTTTAGCGGCCTTGAACTCGTCATCTTCGAATGCGGGTTCACCGATTGGTGCGACGCGGCAGTCTTCCGCGCAGCCCTCCCCTCAGGGTGCTGCGTCGCAACCAGCGGCTCAACCACAACAATAACAAAGGTCCGCAACCAAGCTCTCACACAACGAGAGAACCAAGGCAGATTGGCCCCTCCCCCGAGGGGCCCTTTTTTTGCTGCATTCAATCGCTCGATTTGAGAAATGTCATTGAGGTGATGGCGTATTTCCTGCTGGGGCGACAGCCGCGGGTGCAGCGGGCGCAGGCTTCTTCTTTCGTTTGACGGTGGACGTGGTTTTAGCCGGGCCGTCATCCACTACAGTTGTCGTAGGTGGAGTGGCCGCTTTAGCCGCTGCTGCCTGCTGCATTGAGGCGCGCAGTTTTACAACCTCTGTTTCGTTGTTCGTGGAAGCGTTGATGATGGAGTTGCCGAGATCGGCACGAGCAGATTCAAGCTTGCTGAGAGCAGAGGTAACGCTTTCAGCTTCATTCTGCGATGCGGCCAGGTTTGCCGTCTCAGAGACGCGCAAAAGGACGTCGTACAGTGCATCGATATTCCGATAGACCGGAAACACGGCCGAGACTGAATCGGGAGCCGCGTCAGCAGAAGAGAGTAGACCCGGCAACGTACCGTTCAGATCGTGTTGAATGGAGTCAATGTTCTGTTGCACGGCGGAGCGCACTTCACTGGGAGCCTTCCACCGGGAGATGTTCAGACCTGCGATGGTCTGGCCGATCTGGCTAAGCGCGGGATTCAGCAATTCAGATGGTTTTGATGCAATTGGAGCTGGCTGGCCGGATGAAGCCGGGTTGGGTGCAGCAGTTTGGCAAAGAGCCACAGAGAATGAGAATGCAATTGAGCAGGCGCTCATGAAACGCCACGGAGAACGATGATTTGCAAAGTACATATAAAACTCTCGATGCTGAACAACAGCATAATAGTTGCTGGAGCAGGAAATAAAACGATTTGGGCAGTGTCAACAAATTGAACAGGGATGGGCAGTTTGACGAAATGACGATTCGTAAAAGAAAATAGGGAGAGCCTTTCTTATGTGGGCCTGTGGCGCAGCTGGGAGCGCGCTTCCATGGCATGGAAGAGGTCGTCGGTTCGATCCCGACCAGGTCCACCAATAAACCCATCAATCCAAACCAGTTACATCTGCCTGTTCACATGCGCCATCCTGAAAGCCTCTGATGTGCCTGTGCCGGAAACCACTTCGGCAGCGTGATCTCTGAGTTCAAATTGGCGGCGTCTGGGTGGAGAGAAGCGGGAAACGCTCAACGATTCCCACTTCTCCATGTCGATCAGCTGATTGATGCTTCGATCCTGAGCAACTGCTCCGTGTTATTCGGCTCCATGCCGTTAGAGAACTACCGTTCCCTCTGACTGAAGGCGTGTACCAGCCTACTCGCGGTTACTCATTCCGAAGCGCAACGATTGGCTCAACCCCTGCAGCGCGGCGTGCTGGAATCAGAGTTGCGAGCAGCGCTGCCAGCGCCAGCAGCAACGTCGCCGCAGAGAGCATGATCGGATCCCACGGCTTTACACCGAACAATTGGTCGGTCATGAGCTTACCGAGCCCTATTGCTATGGGGATGCCAAGGGCCAGCCCGATACCGATCTGCGTGAAAGCGCCGCGCAACACCATCTTCACCACTTGCCCGCGATCCGCTCCGAGAGCCATCCGCACGCCAATCTCACTCGTACGCTGTTCCACCGTGTACGCCATCACTCCGTACAGGCCAACTGCTGCCAATACCAGCCCAAGCGCGCCAAAGAGCGTCGTCAGCGTTGCCATCATGTTTTGCTGCTGGAAATCCGCGTCGACAACTTTGCTGTACGGGTCAACTCCGTAAAGCACAAAATTCGGATCGACGCTGGCCAATACCTTGCGCACGCGCTCCTCCAACCCCGGCGGATTCCCCGGCGCCCAGATCACGATGTTGTATAGGTAGTGCGACCAGATTTCGCCGCTTCTCCATGCCGTCTCGTCGTACTGTACAGTCTGTGCCTCCGGCACCCAGAACATCGGGCGCACCGCCTCCTTGTAGTCGTAGGTCATATAGCGTATGTCCCGGATGACACCTACGATTTCGTAGGTCGCGGAATACTTGATCTTGTCGGGCCCGAAATGCTGACCGATCGGGTTCTCGCCCTTAAAGAACTTCTTCGCGAAGGCTTCGTTGATGACCGCGACCTTCCGCGTCGCATCGGTATCGTCTTCATTGATGGGCCGGCCCAGCACAACTTTTGCGCCGATGGTTTCGAAGAACCCCGGCATGACTCGAGACCAGCCCGCAGAGGTGTCTTCTTTCGCTCCGGGCTCTGGCCTGCCTTCGATGCGGATACCGTCGTTCCAGCTGTCGCCGGACATTGGTGCATAGAGTGCCGGCGCGACCATACGGACGCCGGGAATCTGGCGCACGCGGTCGTCAATCTCACGGAACATTGGCTCCATTTGTTCCGGCTTGTAGTTGCTGAGCATCGGATTGATCCAGGCGATATAGCGTCCGCGCATGTCGAATCCGAAATTCTGGTGTTGCAGGTTGCGCAGGCTTTGACCCAGCAGCGCCGCTGCCGACAGGAGGACCAGCGACATGGCTGCCTGTCCGATCACCAGAGACTTTTGCGCCCACGAGCGCCCACCACCTACGGAACGGTTGGCGCCGCGCAGTGCTTCTACCGGTTCTGCATGCGAAGTCATCCACGCCGGCGCGATTCCGAACAGGATTCCGGTCAGCACCGAGATGCCCAGAGTAAAGAGCAATACCGGCCAGGATGGGCTCGCATCGATTGGCACATAATTATTCGGTCCGCCGATCTGAAAGGCCAGATGCAAAATCAGCCGAGTTCCAGCGTATGCCACAGTGATACCGATGGCTCCGCCGATCACGGCCAGCAGCACGCATTCCACCAGCGCTTTGCGCACCAGCCGTGGCCGTGAAGCGCCCAAAGCTACACGTATCGATGTTTGTGCGCGATCCTTCAACCCGCGCGCCAGCATGAGATTTGCGAGGTTCCCGCAAGCCACCAGCAGCACGCAGGCAGATGCGATCAGCAGCAGCTTCAACCCATCTTGATACTGATCCCTCATGTCTGCTACCCCGGCACCGCCGGGAACCAGGTGCAATGTCTGCTGCTGCCACAGTTGTTTCTCGCCCGGCTCCATGTCCTGAACGTGGCTGGCGAGCCAGTCATGGAACTCCACTCTGAGCTTCGCTTCCAGGGTTTTCGGATTCACTCCCGGACGCACTCTTCCGACCAGATCCAGAAAATTGCCGTTCGTCCTTTTCAAACGCGCCGTTGCTCCATCAATGAGCAACTCCGTCGTCAAGGGCAGCCAAAAATCCGGCATGCCCGAGCCGGCCAGCTTCGCTCCATAGAATCCGGGTGCAGCCACGCCAATTACCGTAAAGGGATGCCCGTTGATCTGATAGCTGGCGCCCACAACCGAGGGATCGGAGCCATACTTCTCGCGCCAGATGTGGTAGCTCATCACGGCTACTGACGGCGCGCCTTCCTTATCGTCCTCGTCCGTCATCATCCGCCCGATCCACGGCTGGATACCAAAAGTCTTAAAGAAATTTCCCGACACATACTCGCCATTCCGCGTATCGACCTGTGCCTGTGATCCCTGTCTGCGGACACCGAGGGGCGCATTCCCAGCCTGCAGCGCCGCCAGGTCCGAGAACTCTGGCGTATGCGCACGAAAGTTTTTGTATGCCTCCCACGAGAACAACGAGAAATCCCCGTCAGTATCCTGGGTATACCCGCCCCAGTTGCAGCATCGAACCTTGTCTCCGATCCGCCACAACTCATCCGGCTTCGTCACCGGCAGCGACTTCAATAGCACCTGGTGCACGAGCGTAAAGATGGCCGTCGTTGCCCCGATGCCCAGTGCCAGCGTGATCACTGCCGTCGCTGCAAACCCCGGCGCCTTTCGCAGTTGTCGCGTTGCGTCCCGCAAATCAGCCAGCATTTCATTCCCCTCCAAGTGGTATTTCTGTGTTCCTTGTGTTTTTTGAAGCAAATACTAAAGGTGCACGTTGCCGACCGTTCTCAAGGTCCCTTTTTGCTTGAAAATAATGGACTTAAACGATGCGGGGTCGCGGTTTCTGTCCGCAAATGGCATCGGCTGTTCGGAATCGAACAGTTTAGTCCGCCTCGTTCAAGACGGTTTGTCGGAAGTGACGTCTTAGCTGGTACCATGCCAGCCATGAATAAACTTGCGCCATTCCTCTGGTTCAACGACAACGCAGAAGAAGCCGCCGAATTCTACCTGAGCGTCTTCCCGCACGCGCGCAAGCTCGATGAGCTGCGTTCCAAAGGCGTCGGTCCGTGGCCCGTGGGCAAGATCGCCACTATCACGATCGAGCTTGAAGGCCAAGAGATGGTCTTTCTCAACGGCGGTCCTGCGCATCAGCTCAACCCCGCATTTTCGTTCTTCATCCGTTGCGACTCACAGAAGGAGATCGACAGCTATTGGGACAAGTTGATCGAAGGCGGCAAACCTATGGCTTGTGGCTGGCTCACAGACCGCTTCGGCCTATGCTGGCAGATTGTACCTCGCAATATCGGCGAGTTGGTCAGTCACCCTAAAGCCATGGAAGCCATGATGGGGATGATCAAGATGGATCTGCCTGCGCTGCAGGCCGCTGCACGCGAGAACTGAGAGCCCTCTCCAGGTTGCTGCAACTCGCTCCCAGTTTGATCGTCGAATTCGCTGAACACCGACCTAGAAAAGACTTCCGTCGTCTGTCTTTTATACAGAAACGGAAGGATCCGCTCTGGAGGATTAGCCATTGATCAATTCTTTTCACCGGTGGACTGCAATTGCGGTTCTCGCTCTCACAGTCGTGTTTTCCGGTTTCGTGCAGGCGCAGACGACAACCGCGGAAGTTGTAAATGCCGCGGATAAATTCCTCGCGACGCTGAGTGCGGAGCAACGGCAGAAGGTCTCTTATGCGTTCGACGATGAGCAGCAGCGTGCAAGATGGTCAAACCTTCCCACGGGGTTCGTTCCACGTGGCGGCATCAGCCTTAAGCAGATGACGCCGGTGCAGCGCGAGGCGGCGATAAAGTTGCTAGCGACCGTGTTGAGCCCAATGGGGCTTCAGAAGGTGAACGAGATTCGCGAGGCCGACGATGACTTCAAGGCTAACGGTTCCAGGCGCGGCCCCGGTGGACCGGGCGGTCCTCCTCCCGGAGGGCCGCCGCCGAACGCTCAGGGTGGTCCCCCGCCAGGATTCGGACGCCCAGGCGGTCCGGGAGGCGGCGCCGGACAAGGGGGGCGGCCGTCTTTCTCAAGTGACGAGATGTTTGGGAGCAACCTCTACTACATTTCCTTCCTCGGCAAGCCTTCTACGACCACTCCCTGGATACTGCAGTTCGGTGGCCATCACCTCGCGCTGAACATAACCATCGCGGGCAGTAGAGGTGTGCTGACACCGACGCTTACTGGTGCGCAGCCGGCTACGTTCAGCCTGGACGGGAAGACCGTTCGACCGCTCGGACGGGAAAGCGACAAGGCACTGGCCCTGGTGCAGTCGTTGAATGACTCGCAACGGAAGCAGGCGGTGCTGAACTACCAGATTCCCGACCTGGTTCTGGGTCCCGGGCAGGATGGGAAAAAGATCGTTCCCGAAGGCTTAAAGGCTTCGACGATGACGCCGCAACAACAAGCGATGCTGCTCGGCATCGTGGCAGAGTGGACTGACATTCTGAACGAGAACGCGGCTGCCGGTCGCATGGCACAGATCACGGCAGACCTGAAAGAAACCTGGTTCGCATGGAGCGGCCCCACAGACGGGAAGGCCGGCAGCAACATCACCGCCTACTACCGGATTCAGGGACCGCACCTGGTGATCGAATATGCTCCGCAACATGATGAACCCGCAAATCATGTGCATACCATCTACCGCGACCCCACAAACGATTATGGAACCGGGTTGACCAGGCAATGAGAGCCAGAGGTGCCGCAGTACTGATCGCGTTGCTCCTGCTATCTCCAGGACTTGCGTTTGCGCATCGAATCGATGAATATCTGCAGGCAACGCTTCTTACACTAGAGCCGCACAGTCTCCAGGGATCGATTCGGCTTGTGCCCGGCGTGCTTGTTGCCTCGGACGTTATTGCCTCGATTGATGCGAATGGTGATGGCGTTATCTCGCCGGAAGAGCAGTGCGCCTACGCGCAGCAGGTGCTCAACTCAATTTCGATCACTCTCGACGGACGCGTCGTGGAAACAAAGCTAGTCTCGTGGAGCTTCCCTTCGCTGGGCCAAATGCACGATGGACTGGGCGAAATAAAAATCAACTACTCAGCGGCGCTGTCCGACGGAGGAAGAGATCACGTTCTGCTCGTAGCGACCCATAACCTCCGCCAGAAGCTCGTGTACTTGATCAACCTGACGGTGCCGGAGGACAGAAGCCTCGAGATACTTTCGCAGAGACGCAACCCTGAGCAGTCAGTCTATGAAGTGGACTACGAGGAGAAGACCGCTGCCTATGAAGTGGACTACGAGGAGAAGACCGCTGCCGCCGGAGCACATGACACGACGGGGGCTGTGGTGTGGCTTGAGGGCATCCAGTTTTCCCCGCTCTTCCATCTGGGTATGCGTCACATTGCCGAAGGCACGGACCATCTTCTCTTTCTACTGACTTTGCTGCTGCCGGCGCCGTTGCTTGCCATAAACCACCGCTGGGGACCGAGACTGGCTGCGCGTAGCAGTATGCTTCGCATTCTGGGTATTGTGACGGCCTTCACGATAGGGCATTCGATCACCCTTACACTCGCCGCGATGAACGTGATTCACGTGCCGAGCCATCCGATCGAAGTGCTCATCGCCGTGTCCATTCTGGTATCGGCGGTGCACGCACTGTGGCCAATCTTGCCTGGGAGAGAGGCGTGGATCGCGGCGTTCTTCGGACTGATTCATGGTCTTGCGTTCGCCGCCACGCTGGACCGTTTGGGCGTCGGTCACTGGGAACGCGTCGCCGGCATACTTTCGTTCAATCTCGGTATCGAGGCGATGCAGATGATTGTGGTCGCCGCCATCCTCCCCTCGCTTCTACTCATGAGCCGGACTCGGGCGTATTCCGCGCTTCGTATCGTCGGTGCAGGATTCGCCGCGATCGCGGCCCTTGGGTGGACCCTCGAACGGCTCTTCGACCTGCAACTGCCCGTAGACGACCTGGTAAATGCGCTAGCTCGGCATGCACTCTGGATCGCCACAGGTCTATTTCTACTCAGCCTGCTTTGCAGAGTCCTGTCGCCCGTTTCACAGCGGATACAACGTGTCGAAGTGCTGAGTGAATTGTCGGCCGCGTCCACGTTGCCGTAAGGCTGCCAAAATTAGGTTCGGAACGATAAGGATGCGCTCTGCAGTGTGAGGATTAGACACCTTAACCAGGGAGGAATCCCGCCATAGGGCTTGATCTACGACTGGTATGGTCGTATATTGAGTTGAGCCCTTGAGTTTCATTCAACAACTCTCTGGATAGAGACATCTCCGGTTTGGCTTGAGGCCATTCCACCCCAACTTGCTCCGGTCTGGCGACGCGCCCTGTTCTTCGGCGCGAACCTATTCTCGCGTGCATACGAAGGTTTGATTCATGATGATTGGCCGTACCGCGTCCCGTTCCGTGCTCCGCTTCGGGGTCCTCGTTGTTCTCTCCGTCGCTGGCCTCCCCTGCGCTCCAGGTCAGCCCAGTCCCGCTGCTCAGCCACAGCCCTGCACACTCAACGCGAGCGCGGCACCTCAGGCGGCCGTTTTGCGGATCACGGACGTGAGCCACGCGCTGTTACCCAACGCAGCGGTAGAGCTACGGTGCGGCAACACGGTGCTGAACGCCCTTGCGGACGAACAGGGCGAGGCACACTTCGAGCTGCGCCCCGGCCACTACACCGTCCTAGCCCGTATGCCGGGCTTTGCCGACACAGTGCGCACGATGGATCTGCCCGCGTCTACCGGGCCGGCTGAGATTGCCATGTCGGTGGGTTCGGCTACCGACACTATTAACGTGACAGCCGATACCGGCTTCGTCCCCTTTGCATCCAACGCGGGCTCCAAAACCAACGGCTTGCTGGTCGAAGTTCCCCAGTCGATCTCGATTGTGAATGAGGCCGAGATGAACGCACGCCATGTGCTCACGGTCAACGAGGCACTGCGGTACACACCCGGCGTGCAGACCGATCAATACGGCTTCGAGCCCCGCTTCGACTGGCTTGAGATCCGTGGCTTCGCCGCCCAGACCTTCGGCATCTACCGCGATGGCATGCGCTTCAACTCGTTATCCGGAAAGCTCGACCCCTTCGAGCTGGAGAGCGTCGAAGTCCTGAAGGGGCCCAGCTCCGTCCTCTATGGCGAGGTTCCGCCCGGAGGTTTGATCAACCAGGTGACAAAGCGACCGGAAGCCGAACGCTCCACGCAGATCGCCGCCGAGTTCGGCAGCTTCAACCGCCGCCAGGGAGACCTCGATACCACGGGCTCCTTTGACCGCAACGAGGTCTGGCGCTATCGCCTGCTTGGTCTCGTGCGCGACAGCGGCACCCAGGTCAACTTCACCCCGGACAACCGCCGCCTCATCGCACCCGAACTTACCTGGCACCCCAGCGATCGCACCAACATCACGCTGTTGGCCGACTACCAGAATGACCGCACCAAGTGGGATCAGTTCCTACCCGCAGAAGGCACGCTGACACCGAATCCGAACGGCATCATTCCCCGCAGCACTTTCCTGGGCGAGCCAGACTATGACAATGTCACGCGCAACCAGGGCTCGGTGGCCTACACAGCCGATCATCTCTTCCTGGATGGCTGGGATGTGCATTCGAACTATCGCTATCAGTACATCGACTTCAAAGGCCAGACGATCGCCGGCAATGGCTTCGTCACCGGCAGTACAACGGATGTCTCGCGCTATCTCTTCGCGACACCGAATACCGACCGCATCAACACCGTCGATACTCGCGCTCTGCGACGTTTTGGCACAGGCTCTAACTTCGAGCAGACGATCTTGTTTGGCTACGACTATCAGCGTCTTGGGCAGCGCGCCACCAGCTACTATCTCTTCGGCGTCGGCAACCTGAACATCTTCAATCCGGTCTACGGCCAAACCACCATTCCAACCGGAGCTCCCTACCTGAATAACGACACCACCCTCAACCAGAACGGACTCTATGCGCAGGATCAGATCAAGTTCAAGCACCACCTTGTGTTGACCCTTGGTGGCCGTCAGGACTTTGCAAAAAACACCATCGCTGACTTCCTCTCCACGACAGGTAATTTCGCTCGCCAGGACAATAAGTTCACCGGTCGTGTTGGCGCCACTTATCTCTTCGACTCAGGCATTGCGCCTTACTTCGCCTTCTCCACGAGCTTCCTGCCGAATGCGGGGACGTTCGTCTACGATGCGAAGACAGGTGTAGCGGATACCCCCGCCGTCCCCTCGGATGCACGTCAGGTCGAAGGCGGCGTGAAGTTCCAGCCACGCAACTGGACGAGCTTTATCACGGCCTCGGTCTTTCAGATCAACGAGACAAATGTCCTTGTGGCGAATACCGCCTTCACCGACTACCAGACGGGCGAGGTACGCTCGCGGGGCGTGGAGTTGGAGGGCGTGGCCAGCGTAGCGCATGGACTGAACGTGCATGCGGGCTATACGTTGACCGCAACGAACAATGTGAGCGACGTGATCCCGCAGAACATCGGCAAATGGCTACCCCAGACGCCTCGCAATCAGCTCTCTGGCTTCGCAGACTACACGGTGTCAGGCTGGCGCTTTGCAAGCCTCGGCGGTAACTTCGGCGTACGTTTCGTCGGAACCAATGCGGCAGATAGTGCCAACTCGTTCTTCGTTCCCAAATACACACTGCTCGATTCAAGCCTGCGCTATAGCTATAAGCACACCATCTTCAGCGTGAACGCGACCAATCTAACCGACAAGCGCTACGTTGCCACCTGCATCAGCACTGCAGCCTGCTACTACGGCTTTGAAAGAAACGTGATCGGCACCGCGCAGTATCGTTTCTAACAGGGTGCCTCTTCACGCATGAGCTTCACGGCCAATCTCGTCCATCATCCGCGTCGGCTCTGGCTGCGCAGAGCCGCCTTCCAGGTGCATCTCTGGGCGGGCATCCTGCTTGCAGTCTACCTTGTGCTCATCGCGATCTCTGGAAGCGTGCTTGTGTACAAGGACGAACTAACGCGGTGGGCTCTGCCACCTGGTCTGCACGCTTATCAACACGCACGAATTGCATCACCAAAGATGGTGATGACTCAGTTTACGGCCGCGGAACCCAACGGCACCGTGATCAACCTGCAGGTTCCGTCCACCGTACTGCCAGTGTTCCTGTTGGAAGGGAAAGATGGTGCTGGCCGACCAGCCCGCTGGATCGCGGATCCGATCACCGGTTGCCCGCATTTAGCTCCGCGAACGTGGCTCGATACCGTTCATGATCTGCACTACTATCTCCTGCTTCCTGCCAGCTGGGGCATGCAGGCCAATGCTGTTGGAGCGGCCATTCTCTTGCTTCTCGCACTCACGGGGGCGCTTCTGTGGTGGCCCGGGCTACGTGCCTGGACGCGCGGTCTTCGGTTGAACCTACGATCGAACTGGCGACGCATGAACTATGACCTGCACAGTGCCATTGGTTTCTGGACTCTGGCGATCGTCGTCTGGTGGGCCATCTCTGGCGTCTACTTCGGCTGGTACCGCGAGGTGGCCACGATCGTTTCCTGGGTCTCGCCCTTGCAGGGAATGCAGGCACCGGTGTCGGCGTCCCTCTCGCCTGCGGCATCTGGCTCACATGCTTCGCTCGATCAAGTGCTCTTCGCGGCAGAGAGCGCTTCTCCCCAAGGGCAGCTCTGGAGTGTCAGCGATCCCTCGCTTCGGACCCCCGAATCGTATGTCCTGCTGGATCGAGGCGCACCTGGTGACTTCTCGCACCGCGACATCGTACGCATCCGGACGACCGACGCCCGCGTGATCAGCGTGTGGCACTATGGTGAGCGTCATTCGCTCGGTGACTGGGTGCTCTGGTCGATGCATCCGCTGCACTTCGGGACGCTCTGGGGGCCGATGGTGAAGCTTGTCTGGTTCCTTCTTGGCCTTTCGCTGGCCATACTAACGGTCACAGGGCTGGTGATGTACTGGAACCGGTACCTACGCCGTCTGTTCTCTTCAAGGCGCGGGGACGGATAGAACGAACTGCGGCTCGCCGCATTCACGATCTAAACCTTCAAAGACTATGCGTCATAGCCTAGAGAGCATCCGCTTCTACATCGCTCTCGAAGTAGAAGTGATAGTGGTTACGGCAACCCGGATTGAATCGAGCTAAGCAGACTGGGCACTGGTTGGAACACTCCAGATACTGTCGAATGCTGAGTTCCGTGGCGCAGGCTCCGCATAGCACCGCGTGCTGATCCCATTCGCTGCGGGCCCAAACTTCGGAGGAGTGGCTCACGAGTGCATCATGGCAATCCTTGCAGGCGTAGTAGATTCCACAGCACTTCATCTTTATTGCAATGATGTCCAAAGCACTGTTGTAGTGCGCGCATCGCGTCTGGGA
>Ga0207114_1020_pt1 | contig 58159 bp, 55 predicted proteins | sample Alteio_BWMinHeat_70_FD_153560 | JGI IMG/M metagenome (GOLD analysis project Ga0207114, IMG submission 153560) | Enriched cells from forest soil in Barre Woods Harvard Forest LTER site, Petersham, Massachusetts, United States -... | ecosystem: Environmental > Terrestrial > Soil > Temperate forest >... | reverse complement strand
GGTGGATTACAGTTTTGCACTCGTATCCGAGCCAAATGGCACAGAATTTCTGGACAGCGATCTGGGCATTTTCTGCCAACTTCATTTTGACGGTCATTATCAGTTTCATGACGAAACCTCGCGAGGAGAGTGAACTTGTAGGGTTGGTGTATTCACTAACGCCCAAACCCGTCGAGCATCATATGGCTTGGTATGCGCGTCCTAAAATAATTGCTGTTGGCCTGATTGCGATGCTTATCGCACTGAACCTGATCTTCCGTTAACGAATAGAGGGGTGAACGAGAATGAATCTTGATCTGCGAATTCCCATGGGATTGATGTTCCTGATCGTGGGAGCAATGATGGCCCTCTTTGGATTGTTCACACGAGGCAGCGCCATCTATGAACGCTCGGCGGGCATGAATATTAACCTTATCTGGGGTGCGGTGATGCTGGTTTTCGGGCTGGCAATGTTTTTACTCGGGCGTACGAGCGACAGGCGCGCAGCAGGCAAGCCAATTGAGGGAACAAACCGACCACTTGGTGGCCGTGGTATGGGGCATTGATCCCTGCAATTCCGCAATGAGCATCCACCCCCTTCAGCAACGTGAAATCTGTCGAACGTATCAACTTCACAGCCCGAATAGATGCCGGATATGGTCTGTGTTTCAGTTTGAATTGGAAGATAGAAAATGCCTGTTCTTTTATGCTCTCAAAATGTTCAAGCCGCTACACTAGCTATAGATGAAGCATCGCACGATTGAGCATTATGAGCTGGTTCGGCGGCTGGGAGCGGGCGGCAGCGGGATCGTTTACCTAGCCAACGATACGCTGCTGATGCGGCCGGTAGTTCTCAAGATCCTGAAGCGCGGCGCATTGACCTTGGAACAAATGCGGACGACCGTACTGCGCGAGGCTCGCATGGCCTCCGCCATTGAGCACCCAAACGTCTGCGCCATCTACGAAGTTGGCGAAGAGGGTGAAGAAGCTTACATCGTCATGCAGTATGTGCCGGGGCAGTCTCTGGACAAGATCATTGCCAAGGGACCGGCAAGCATACAGCTTGTGCTTTCCGTCGGTATTCAAATTGCTGATGGCCTGAGCGCGGCACATGGCCTGGGTATTTTCCACCGTGATTTGAAACCGGCGAATGCGATTCTAACCGACGGTGGACTGGTGAAGATACTGGATTTCGGTCTCGCGCGACGTTTGAATCCAGAGGAAGCGGAGTTCGATCCTTCGAAATCGTCGCGGCGTAAAGCCGGGCCTGTTGCGGCAACTTATACAGCGCGTGGTGGGACGATCGCCTATATGGCCCCTGAGCAGTTCGTGACCGGGCAGAGCAGCGTGCAAAGCGATATCTGGGCGCTTGGCGTAATCGTGTATGAACTGGTCAGCGGACGCCATCCTTTTGCACGCCCTGACGCCGATGAGTTTCAAAGCATTCGCGCTATTCAGTTTGTCGATCCGCCACCTCTCAACCAATGCTGTCCCGATGTGCCGCCTGAGCTTAGCTCGGTGATTCTGCGCTGTCTCGAAAAGAATCCTGCTGAGCGCTATGCGAGCGCCGCCGATGTCCGCGAAGCGTTGAAGACCATTATGAAGGCATTGCAGATCGAAACGGGCATCATTCCCGGTGAAGCAGCAGCACATTTGCCTGTTTCTGCGCCCGGGGATGAGAAGCGGACAACCGGTCTGCTGTCCATGCTGGCCGAGCGTTTTCGTGAGTCGGCGGATACGCAGGCAAAGCAGAATACGATTGTCGTACTGCCCTTTAAGAATTTCGGCCCATCGGAAGTAGCAGCTCTCTACGGATTCGCTTTAGCCGATGCCATCGCCGCAAGAATTTCGCGCATGTCATCTCTCGTCGTCAGACCGACGAGCGCTCTCATGCATCTTCCGCTTGCGCAGCTTGATCCGCTTGAAGTTGGCCAGAAGCTGCTGGTGCGGTGGGTGCTCACTGGAAATTTTATTCGTTCGGAAAAAGGTTTTGATCTGAACTGGCAACTGCTCGACGTTTCCCGGCAGAGCGTTAGTGGCGGGGGAGCAATCAGCGTGCTTTCGTTCGATCTGGTTGCGGTGCAGACCGAAATCTGCAATGAGGTATTTGCATCGCTGCAGGGAATTGGTCAGATTACGCAGACCAATGAACGCAGCGGAGCGCCGCGTACCACCCTCACAGAAAAGATTTCCGAAGAATATCTGCAGGCACGGGCCATGCTCTCGTCTTTTATGCAGCGCACCGGCAGCAAGGTAGATCTTGATCGTGCACGTGAACTCTTCGACCGCGTTGTGCAGAGCAATTCGGCGTTCGCTCCTGCATGGAGCGGCCTGGGCATTACGCATTTGCAATATGTGCGCCACGGATTCGGCGGTCATATGCACGTGATGGCTGCGCGACGCGCCCTTGATCAGGCGCTTGATCTCGACCCGGGTTCTGTGGAGGCGAATCTTTACCGCGTGTACATGTTGCTCTCACGCGGTGAAAAAGAGAGTGCGCGGCATGGCATCGAACACTTGTTGCGTACGGCTTCCAACGACTGGAACGTGCATATGGTCGCAGGTATTACATTGCGACTGGACGGCGTCTATGAAGAGGCGCTCGACCAATTCAATCAGTCGCTTAAGCTGAACCCGTCAAATGCGCCGGTGATCTACAACCATCGCGCGCGCGTTTATCAATATCAGAATCAGCTTGAATTGGCGGGCGAAGAGTTGGAAAAAGGCCTGACCCTTGAACCCAGACATCCACTACTGCGCACTTCGGTTGCGTACCAACACATGCGCCTGGGAGATTTGCGGCAGGCAATTGAGATGCTTGAGGCAGTTATTCGTGACGACGACAGCATGCGCATTGCCTACCCGACGCTTGCCATGTGCTACGTGCAGGAGGGAGATCGCGTACGTGCCAATTCCCTCATCACGGAAGACTCCATTTCTGCTGCCGAGGCCGATAGCGAAATGGCCTATCGTCTCGCGACCTACTTCGCTGTCGAAGGCGATGAAAGCGAAGCCCTGCACTGGCTCCGACGCGCAATCTATCTGGGGAATGAAAACTATCCCTGGTTTGCGAAAAATCCAGCGTGGAACCACCTGCGCGGACACTCAGATTTTGAGCGAATCCTTGAAGATCTGAAGAAAAGCCATCGCCGCAACCAGAAAACATGGAAGCGGCTTCTGCAATTGGTGCCTAAAGTCCCGCAGGAATGAAGGTCCATCGCAGAACTGGCTACGGGTTCGGTAAAAAACGTCTGAGTGTCCTACGGAAAGATCACGAATTACTGGTTTTTAGCATAGATTCCTTAAGGAGTCGTTTCGGCGCGCTGTTCCGCCAGGCTGCGGCCAGAGCTGGCTGTAAAGCCTTCTTCGTGGCCTTTTTCAGATGCACGTGGGTTGCGCCATTCTTGCCCCAGTATCCTGGAACTGGCGTAAAAACTTCGGGTGCTTCTCGCACAAACTTATTCTGATCAAGAGGCGAGAGTTTCACCATTCCATAGGTCGTATCCGGATAAGACAGCGTGGCGAATATCTTGCCAGCCACGCGGAAGTCTGGGTGATTCATGTGTTCGGCCTCCACGGTCTCCGGAAAGCTGAGCGTAAGGCGACGAAAGTCGTTGGCGGTCATGGCAGCCTCACTGTGGTTTCTGCAGTTCTTCCATAGGAACGTCTTTGATATGCGTTCCAATCCACCATTGGAATCCGAAAGGATCTTCTACTCCCGCCATGCGGTCGCCGTAGAACTGGTCGGCCGGTTCTCGGATGCTTTTTGCGCCTGCAGATAAGGCTTGGTGATAAACAGAATCGCAGTCCTCAACATAAAACATGAGGCTGGCAGCTGAACCACCAAGATGCTTTGGGCTGTAGATTTCTTTCTCGGGATATTCATCCGCAAGCATGATGACTGAGTCGCCAAGCTGTATCTCGGCGTGGCCGATACGCCCGTCGGGATAAGGCATGCGCATGCGCTCGGTTGCGCCGAACGCCTTCTTGTAGAAGTCTAGAGCTTCTACGGCTCCCCGTATATGAAGATAAGGCTGGATGCTGTGATAACCATCGGGAATTGCTTTGACCTGGGTCATAGGTGTCTCCTCCAAACGCAACCATTCTCGTCGATTCGCCCTTAAACGGGATTGTAAAAATTTGACCCGTTAACTCATAGGCACATGATTCAAATGCGGCGTGGCTGCGGCCAGATAGGCAGAGGGCGTCATACCAGAGAAAGACTGGAAGTCATGAATGAAATGGGCCTGATCGTAGTAGCCGCAATCCAGCGCGACTCGCGTCCACTCTACTCGATGTGCGCCGTGAACCGTGGTGAGGGCCTGCTGAAAGCGTCGAACCCGGCAGAAAGCTTTAGGGGTGAGTCCTACCTGCTGGCGAAAAAGCTCGATAAATCGACGTGGACTGAGGCCAATCTTCTCTGTAAGCGCGGTGACGGTACCGATGTGGGGAGCGCGGCAAACATGACGGAGCGCATAAGCAACTGCCGGATGCCATTCTAGTGGTCGTGCAAACTGCGCAAGCAAGTCTTGTTCGAGGATGCGAAACATAGCCGGAATACTGGGTGCAGCCAGCATGCGCTCGCGGAGTTCGCTTGCACGAAAGCGCCAGAGATCCTCAAGCGCAATCGACGCATTTTCCATCTCATCCGCCGGCGCGCGAAAGAAAGGAAAGGCACCGCCCGCTCTGAACTGAATGCCGATTACTCGCTCTTGTCCTACTGTGTCGATTACGAAGTAACTGGATCGGGCACCGGAGATGACAGCGTGGCCATAGGTGTCAAACAGGCTCACATCTTCAGGGTTGTAAATGCGGATTGGATTGTCGTGCAGATTGAAAACGATTGTCGCTTCGCCATTCGGCATGAGCCGTTCATGGGTGTGTGTACCTTCCGATATTCCTTCCCAATACCAGAAACACTGCACGAACTGCGCCAAGGGCGGAGGCGGTGTATAGCGAAGCGATATCATAACCGTTTATCGGTAAAAGTGTACGCTCACCATGATGCAATAAAAAAGGGAGCGCATGCGCTCCCTTTTTGTCAGAAGATAGAGCTAATTGCGAGTCGGCATCATGTCCATTGGCTCGGTCAGGCTGAAGGTCACAATGGAGCCTTTCGGCACTTCCGCCATTTCCGGGTGCTGCATCAGCATGTGCACAGTGATCACGCCTGCGCCGACCAGTGAGCCAACGACCGCACCGTGAACTCCGGCAATTTTTGCGCCAACAATAGCGCCTGTTCCGGCCCCGGCCCCGTATTCAATGGCGTCTTTCTTCAGGTGCGATGCTGGTTGGATGCCGCCTTCGCTGTCTGTACGAGTATTAGGGGCTTTAGATTCCACGACCTGACCGTAAAGATGATAGGCAGTGCCATCGGGAAGGATGACTACATCGGGACGCAGTCGCAACGTAGCCGACGGCCCAAAGTGATGGCCTTGCGTCACGCTCACCACACGCCCGCGAAGTTCTGATCCGGCAGGAATAATGATGCGTCCATTCTTGTAGACATCCGTAGCGACCTGCGCCTTGAACGCAGTACCTGCGCTCGTCTCTTTGGTAGAGAGCGTGTCCAGCAGGCGAGCCCTGATATTTGTGCCCTCGGCCAGTTCGTTGTTCGGCGATGGCACATAGCCTACGATATCTTCATCAGGATTGTAGGGCCGCGTTTCGAGAGTCGCACCCGGTGCAGGCGCGGGTGTGTTCGCAGATGTCGGCGACACAGACGTTACGATGCCGTAATCAGGATTCGTGGCTGGGGATGCGGCAGGAGTTGTTGCCGGTGAAACAGCTGCCGGAGCCGACGCAGGGGGCGTGTCCGGAACCGAAGGAGACGGCTTTGCCGCGGGTGCAGGAGTTGGCTCATCCTGGCTGACGACGATTGTGTCGTCTGCCGGTGGATTGGAAACTCCCTGGTTAGGGCTCTGGGCAGCCTGCTGTGCAAAGCCTGCAGGCACCAGCAGTAGCGTGCTGGCAAACGCAATCAGGGCGAGAGAATTTCCAGTCTTTCTCATACTTCACTCCATCGGTCGAAAGTCTTTAGGTATTTCTGGGCCAAATTTCTTTCTCGATTCGCCGAGAAAGGCATAAGGCCATCACCTGCGCTGTTTGCTTATGGAGTTAAACCCATAAAGAACGAAACAGTCGCGTCTATTCCTTAGCCTAGACGAGATAGATGTTGTGCGGCTACAAGGAGATTGTGCGCGAACCAGAACAGGCAATAGAAAACCATCGTGGGACCACGAGATACAAAGGAAAGCGACAGGCAGAAGTGATCGCCAAAAAGAGATGAATCACTGGTGAATCGTTCGCGCTGCAAGCAGGAATACCCACGTCTTTGTTATCCTTTCCAAGGATATTCCCTGCAGATTTTCTCAGGAAGGTTATTTCATCGCATGTCGGACTTTGTAGATACCATAGGCGGCTTTGCCGGTGAGCCGATTCGTGTGGACCGACGTCCAAAACTCAAAGACCGGTTAAGACATCAGATTTCGAGGGACGAAATGACAGAGATTGCAGCAATTCATGCGCGCGAAATTCTTGATTCGCGCGGAAACCCGACAGTAGAAGCCGACGTAGTGCTTGCGGACGGCTCAGTGGGCAGGGCTGCGGTACCAAGCGGTGCTTCTACGGGCGAGCACGAGGCGGTAGAGCTGCGCGATGGAGATAAGAGCCACTACCTCGGCAAGGGAGTATTGCAGGCGGTTGAGAACGTCGAAAGCATTCTCGCCCCTGAGCTTACCGGCATGGATGCGGCCAACCAGCGCCTGCTCGATGCGACGATGATTTCGCTCGATGGCACACCCAACAAAAGCCGTCTGGGTGCGAATGCGATTCTTGCTGTTTCGATGGCCGCAGCACGTGCCTCTGCCACTGCACTCAAAGTACCGCTTTACCGGTATCTGGGCGGAGTCAACGCATCTATACTGCCAACGCCGATGATGAATATTCTCAACGGCGGCGCGCATGCAGACAACAACGTGGACTTTCAGGAGTTCATGGTTATGCCGGTGGGCGCTGAGCGTTTTTCGGATGCGTTGCGCTGTGGTGCTGAAATCTTCCACACCCTGAAGGGCGTACTCAAGAAGAAGGGTTACAACACGGCGGTTGGCGATGAGGGTGGATTTGCCCCTTCACTCAAATCAAACACCGAAGCGGTGGAAGTGATCCTGGAAGCGATTGAACTGGCCGGGTATAAAGCTGGTGAAGATGTAGCGATTGCGCTCGATCCGGCAGCCAGCGAGTTCTACGACAAAGAATCAGGAAAGTACATCTTTAAGAAGTCCGACAAAAGCGAGAAGAGCAGCGAAGAGATGGCACGCTTCTGGGAAAGCTGGACGCGGCAGTATCCAATCGTCTCCATCGAAGACGGACTTGCCGAAGACGATTGGCAGGGCTGGAAGTATCTGACCGAGTTGGTCGGCGATCATGTGCAGCTTGTTGGTGACGATCTTTTTGTCACCAATACGGAGCGTTTGCAGCGCGGGATTGAAGAGGGCGTTGCAAACTCGATCCTCATCAAGGTGAACCAGATCGGAACCATCAGTGAGACGCTGGAAGCGATCGCGCTGGGTCGCCGCTACGGTTATACCTCCATCATCTCCCACCGCAGCGGAGAGACTGAAGATACCTTCATTGCCGACCTGGCTGTGGGAACGGGCGTTGGTCAGATCAAGACCGGTTCGGCTTCACGAACTGACCGCATCGCAAAATACAATCAGCTTCTGCGAATCGAGGAAGAACTTGGGCAAGCCGCTGAATTTCTTGGCCTCGAAGCGGTAAACTTTGGTGAATAAATAAATCGACAGAAAAAGACGCGCGGACGAAATAGAAATCCGCGCGTTTTTGCTTTGCCATCCATCTCAGGAGTAAATTATGCGAATTCTTCAAACAGCTGCATGCGCAGCCGTATTTACTGTTTCGGCGTTTGCACAGCAGGCAGCTACACCGCCAGCCTCTAAGCCGGCAGCGCCAGCAACTCAACAGGGGGCTGCGGAGCCTGCAATCAAGCCGCCTGCGAACCCAATTACACCGGCGCAGATAAAGGAGATGCAGGAACTCACGGGAGCGTCGGCAACCAAGAAGCGCATCGTCGCCAATGCCATCCAGTTTTATCGGAGTCAATTCCCTCCATATATCCCTCAGGATGTCATTGATGATCTGGAAAAAAGCCTCCAGAACGCCGATCTCGAATCCCATGCCGCGGAGATTTATCCAAAATATCTTTCGACCGAAGATGCGGCAAAAGTCATCGATTTCTATAAGTCGCCTGCAGGCCAGCATTTAGTTACTGCCCAACCCTACATGATGACGGAGATGCAGCGCTCGGCGGTACAAATTGCCCAGCAGACGGCGAAGGACGTAATTGAACGCCATAAGTCGGAGATCGAAGCAGCGCAGCAGAAATACATGCAGCAGCAACAACAGCAGAAGCCAACGCTCAATACGCCGCAGCCACAGCCACAGCGATAGCCATAGCTGCCTAACTCTATAAACATTCGCTATAGGAGAACGAGTTGTCGATTCACAAAAGGCCGCTGGTCCTTACGATTTTGGACGGATGGGGCTATCGCCCTCAGATTGAAAATAATGCGATTGCCCTGGCCCGCAAGCCAACGTACGACAAGCTACTTGCTGACTATCCGAATACACTGCTCCACGCCTCGGATCATTTTGTTGGCCTCCCTGACGGGCAGATGGGCAATAGCGAAGTCGGCCATCTAAACATTGGCGCAGGCCGCATCGTTCAGATGGATATCACTCGCATCGATTCCCTGATCGCAAGCGGTGACTTTTTCACTCATCCTGTGATCGCGGATGCGATGAAGCGGGCGCGCGATGGGAACCGGCAACTCCATTTGTTTGGTCTGGTTTCCGATGGCGGTGTGCACTCTCACCAGGCGCATCTTTATGCATTGTTGAAGGCCGCAAAACTGCACGGTTTAGAGCGCGTCTTCGTCCATGCTTTCATGGACGGCCGCGACACTTCGCCGACCAACGGTGCCGGATACCTGGCGGCGTTAGAACAAAAGATGCGCGAATACAACGTCGGCAAGATCGCCTCGGTTTCCGGACGTTACTATGCCATGGACCGTGATCGTCGTTGGGAGCGCGAGAAGAAGGCCTTCGATGCAATGGTCACTGGCCGCGCAGAGGGCGGCGCATATCAGGATCCCGTAGCGCGTATTAAAGAGCTCTATAACAACCAAGTCACGGACGAATTTATTGTGCCATTCGTTGTGACCGATGAGCATGGCCATCCCACTGCCGTTATCCGCGACGAAGATGTTTGCATCATGTTCAATTATCGTGCTGACCGTGCACGACAGATTACACGGGTTCTTGGGCGCAACAGCAACTTCACCAAAGAAGATGGTCGCGAGCTTATCAACGCCGTGGAGCTGGACGAGACGATTCCGCGCACCGCCGTGCCGAAGAATCTCCACTATGTCTGCATGACGCAATACGATAAGCACTTCTCGCTGCCGATGGTCATTCTCCCGGAATCAATGGAGAACCTGTTAGCCAACTTGCTGGCTCAGGCAAATCTGCGGAATCTTCGTGTCGCCGAAACAGAGAAGTATGCCCATGTAACGTACTTCTTCAACGGCGGGATTGAAACGCCATTCCCAGGAGAAGACCGAGTGCTCGTGCCTTCGCAGAAGGTGGCGACCTATGATCTTGCACCTGAGATGAGTGCCGCCGGCGTAGCCGATGCCGTTGTAAAGGCTGTGGAAGACACAGCCTTCGATCTGGTCGTGGTGAATTTTGCGAACGCCGATATGGTTGGACACTCCGGCAAACTGGAGCCGACCATCAAAGGTGTCGAAACCGTAGATGCTTGTCTCGGGCGTATCTACCAGTCCATCCGCCAGCGTGGAGGATCATTGCTGATCACTGCAGATCACGGTAATGCCGAAATGATGGTTGATCCTGTCAGTGGCGGCCCTCACACGGCGCATACAACCAATCCCGTGCCGCTCATTCTGGTGAGCGAGGATGCGAAGAGTTACTCGCTCAGGCCCAGTGGCTCATTGCGCGACATCTCGCCAACTGTCCTGGGAATCCTGGGCATCGACCAGCCCAAACAGATGACCGGTGATGACTTGCGACAACGCATCGGCTAGATGTATCCGGTAAAAAAGGCCCTCGCATAGAGGGCCTTTTCCATTGCGGCATAGTTTCTAATTAGAATATTTTTTTGTTTGGATACCAGGTAACCTGTAATGTGATCGTGGTATCTGTCTGCAGGCCAGATTTATAGACAGGTGCCTTCCATCGCTCGTACTGTACCCAGCCATTTAGCTCGATGTCCTTGTGAATGCGCTTAATCACATCGATCGTATAAAGGTTCTGTGTGGTTCCACCGGTTAAGAATTCTTGGGAAGCCTTGGAGTTACGGTAGTTGAATTGGATTTGTTCTTGCGGCGACAGATGATAGGTCAGCCATGCCTGACCGCCTTTCGACTGACGTCCGAGCCAACTGCCCATGATGAAGCCCTTGTTGGTATAACCCTGTCGCTGAACGTTTTCGTTGTAGAAAAAATTTGGGCCGCCCGTGCTGACGGCATCGGTACTGCCACCTTCCACACGCAGGTCGAGCTTTTCCATGCCGGGGAAATGCGATAAATAAAGGCCCGGCATGTACGCCGCTCGCCGCGGCGCGCTCACTGGACTGACGTCGTCATGCGCAAGCGAATCCGTGTATAAAGTGAGCCATTTCCGCAAAAATGGCAGGCGATAGGAAAAGTCAAAAAAACCGAAGCGGGCGCCGGGGTCGTCACGCGAGTTTTTCTCCGCGACGGAGACGTTTTGGACACTGAAGAAGCTTCTCAGGAAGGTGTGAAGGGTGATGGGAACATGACCTTTGCCGCCCCAGATTACGGTTCGCGAGAATCCGAATTCGAGATTCTCGGTCGGCTTAAAGCTGATTTTTTCAGCGTGAACCCACGGTGAGTTGGGATAAGTATGTCCTTTCAGGCTGCCGATCAGAAAATAGTATCGGAATGGTCCTGTCAGCCGTGAAAGCCCGGGGATGCGAAGCGGTTCTGTGCGATCAATCTGAAATGCATAGATATTTTCGGCATTCGTGCTCCAGGCGAAGCTGCTGCCCTGATTCGGCGCCCACCAATGATCGTTTTTCCCGAATGAGATCTGATGATTCAAGATGTTATAGGAAAGATTCGCCTCCATCACTCTAAACGTATTGGTAGTCGCAATCGGGCCAAGTGGGATTGTGTCCTGCCGGGGATTCGATGCGATTGGAATGTTAAAATCGAGTCCCGAAAGATAGGCGAACAATTCCTCTGAATACCCCGCAGCGCTGGGCGCATGCTGATATTCGCCTCGGAAGTAAAGTGCAAACCGTCCGGCCGAGCTACGCGCGCTGAAACCTGTGTAATTGTTAAAGCCTTCCTGATATGGGCGCCCGTAGTCATTGATAATGGTTTGTCCGAGATGGAAACTATCGCGAAGAGGCAGACCGCTGATCCCTCGCAATTGTGTGTATGCGCTCTCAAATTCGGCACGCACAGTGCGGGCCCCGAAGTTATTCTCAAGCCCCGGAGCAACTTCGTGCAGCACGCTGAGATAAATATCCCGCGCCTCCTGGTTATTGCTGTCCGCATCAATATTGTCCGCGGTGTGCTGCAGCATATGTAAAATGCTCAGCCGCGTCCAGGGACGTAAGCCAAGAAATGCCGTATCCAGATAACCCAGTCCCTGCAGGCGGCTTAAAGCCGGGTAAACCCAGCTATCCATGGGAATGTAGGTGGACCCTTGTGTGCTGACGATTGTGATCGGAGAAGCGGGCGTATAGTTTGGCGGAATAGACTGCTGCGGGCTCCCACCGTCGACAGCAGTATCCGCAGTGATCTTCTGGTCTGTATTTTCCTGAGACAATGCGGATTGCAGCGGAAAACTAAGCGCCGAAAAAAAACAGATCAAAGGAATAAACTTCGGGACAAGTTTCACTCACACCTCAAAAAATGGGTATTGATCCTTTCCGCAGTGAATCTCAGGTTGCGGAGGAGCAGATATATATTTCCAACTGCATTGCTTCAAGGCTAGATGAACCAACCCATCATGACAAGCGAGTCCTTGCAATTGGATCAAAGAGTGCCGCGTCTTCTCATAGATGAGGTGACGAAACGCCTACAAACGGAAACGCGATCAAAAAGCGTTTCACCTACAGAATAAAGACGTGCCGAGATGACGCTGCCGGGCCGCCGCCGGCCGATTGCCTGGCAGCCTTGATTGCCTGTTCTATCTCTTTCTCGAAAGACTGAGCGATTCGCTGCTTTTGCTCATTTGTGAAGAGGTTCTTTGCGGATAAGTATTTCTCCATCTTCCGTAAAGGGTCTTGGCTGGTCTTCGCGGATTCGTTTGTTGAAAAGTCTTTGCACGCTATTAAGCACGGACCACCACCCTGCCGCGTCCGGATGATGCATTCATGAGCCACGCGGTAGACAGCAACCACATCGCGTCCGTCAACCGGGATTACGGGAAAGCCATAGGCTTCGGCTTCGATACCTTCTGAAGGATTCCCGATGTTGACATAAATAATCGGCAATTTTTGAGCTTCGGCGAACCGAAGCGCCTCGTGTCCGGCCTTAGAGAGCCCGGGATGTTGAGAAAGAAATGCAACGGTGATTTGTCCAGTCTTTCCCGTGCCACGCGCGAAGGCTATCCCGGTTGCAAGTGCGCTCTGCACGTCGAGGCCGGTGCTTGGTGCCATCTTCCACTTTTTCTTCTCTCTTTTCGAAGCCAGCTGATCATGGTGATCCAAAAGCGAGCGAAGAGGCGTGCCTTTGAGAAAAGCAGCTACAACTGCATTCGATGGGAATACGAGAGCATCTTCAGGGCGCAAATCAATCGCCGCGCCTACTGCCGCGGCTTCTTTTCCTTTCAGAACAGAACGGCCACCGATATTTCTGAAGCGCGACTCCAGGATGCGGCATTTGAGCATCGTGGAATACATTTGCTGCAATTTGTCGTTGCTGATAAGAGACGGTGCGGTCTCCGGAGGGGTCTTCTTTTTCGTTTTTGTAGCCATGTCTTCGGCCAATTGTAGCGCAGCAACTGAATGACTCCCGAACAACGACTTTTCCATTTTCATGAACTGCAAAGAACTAAGGTGCGAAACAGTAGTTTTCAACAGAAGTGTGAAAAAGCCTGTGCAAGACCAGGCATTTAAAAAACAAACACAGCAATGACGCGGGCTTTAGCTCTCTGCACACTTTTGGTTGCAGCACAGTAGATCGGGCTGCCGTGCTGTTTTTAGGTGGAATAGTCTGCGTTAATACGCACATACTCCGCAGTCAGATCAGTTGTCCAGAAACGGCATGAGCCGCTGCCAATCCCGAGGTCGACGCGAACGGTGAATTCTCGCTGTTTGAGGTAGGAATGTGCCGCTGGTTCGTCGAAATCAGCCACACGACCGCCATTATGGCAAATTTGTTGTTCACCAAACCAGATACTGATTCGATCCGGATCGACAGCTACGCCTGAATAGCCGGCGGCAGCCATAAGCCGCCCCCAGTTCGGATCGCATCCCGCCCACGCGGTTTTTACGAGCGGCGAATGGGCGATTGCCTTCGCCACCTTCAACGCATCGCCATCCGTTGGAGCGCCCTCAATCTGCAATTCCACGACATGCGTTACGCCTTCGCCATCGTCCACAATTTGTTTGGCGAGAGATAGGCAGACTTCACTAAGCGCCTTGGCGAACGCCCCATTGTCGGCGGTGACTGCGGCACCGCTTGCTCCGGAAGCCAGCAGCAGCACAGTGTCGTTGGTGGAGGTGTCGCCGTCGATGGAGATGCGATTGAAGCTGGTTTCCACGCTCTTCTGCAGGAGATAGTCCAGTGCAACGGGATCGATGGCAGCATCCGTAAAAATGTACACCAGCATCGTCGCATGGGGCACAAGTTGCGGGTGGATCATGCCCGCGCCTTTGCAAACGCCTGTGATACGCACTGTCCTGCCATCTATGATCAAAGACGCATGGGCCGTCTTCGGCTTCGTGTCCGTGGTCATGATGGCGTGTGCAAATTGTGAGAAGTGGTCTGGTGTTGCTCCCAGGGATGCCGCAACACTGGGCAGCGCGGCAATGGGTTTCTCCGCAGGCAGAGGAACGCCGATAATACCGGTCGACGACGGAAAGACCTCGTGACCTTCGCAATGAAATGTCTCAGCAGCCGCTGCGCATACTCGCTCACAAGCATCGATTCCGCCCTGACCCGTTGCGCAGTTGGCATTGCCTGCATTTACAGCGACCACGTGCACATGTCCCGCGCTCCGCGCCAGATGCCTGCGGCCGATAATGATCGGCGCAGCCACGACGCGGTTGCCGGTAAACATGGCGGCAGCGCTTGCTGACTTATCTGCCACAGCGACAGCGAAGTCTGGTTTACCGCTCGGCTTAATTCCAGCCTTTACGGCAGCAAAGCGAAAGCCAAGGGGCAGCGCTTCAGAGGGGGCGAGGGATGAATCGTTCATTGTTGATATTTACTCTAAATACGATACCAATTAAGAGGGGATAAAGATTGTCACTCGAACGTTCTTCGGAATTTTTGCGCATGCAGCAGGTCAGTGTTGCGCGTGGCGATTCGATTGTGCTGCACAATATCAACCTGACGATTGCCAGCGGCGAGCACGTTGCCATTCTCGGTCCCAATGGTTGCGGTAAGTCAACGCTGATCAAAACCATCACGTGTGAGTGCTACCCAATCTTCACTCCTGAAATGCAGTGCCGCCTGCTGGGGCGCGAACGATGGGATGTCTCGCAATTGCGCAGCCATTTGGGAGTGGTATCGGCTGACCTGCCAGGTGAGCGCACGCCTGTTTCCAAAGGACGCGACGTGGTTGTCGCCGGATTCTTTTCCGCGTCAACCATCTGGCCCAATCTCCATATCACCGAAGAGATGCGTGCAAGCGCGCATGAGGCAATGGCATTGATGGAAGCCACGCATCTCGCTGACAAGCTTGTCGGGGAAATGTCTGCCGGGGAGCAGCGCCGCATCATGATTGCCCGTGCCCTCGTCCACAAGCCGGAAATGCTCCTCATGGACGAGCCGTCGAATGCACTGGATATGGCGGCCCAGCGTGAACTCCGGGATGCTTTGCGCGTCGTCGCGCAGCAGGGAACCGGAATCATCATGGTGACGCACCATCTTGCCGATATTCTGCCCGAGATCAACCGCGTCATCATGATGCAATCGGGGCGCATTGTTGCGGATGGACCGAGACAACAGCTGATCACCGTTGCAAGGCTGCGCGAATTGTTCGGCGTGGAAGTTGCGCTGACTGAACGTGATGGCTACTGGCACAGCTGGTAAAGTGCTGCCTTTTCAACTGAGTATGCTTCGGGTATGCGCACATTCGATCGTCTGCATGCGAGAGCTTGATTCATGCCGTGTCTCAGGCGTAATCTCTTGGAACACGGGAAAGGAGGTTGATCCAGCGAATGAAAAGTTCTGAAGGCAGTAGTTGCACGATCCTACGTGAGGTGACTGAGGCTTAGAGCACCCTTTGCTCTAGACCTGGCGATCCACAACCATGCGCCGAGGACCACTCAGATTGAAGGGTGCCTCAGGTCAATCTCAACAGTTCACCGTCTATCAAAGGCCCACTTGCCAGATCTGGCAGTGGGCCTTTGTGCATTCCAGTTCGTGCAGAGTTAAAGTCAAATGCTGTGCGAGTGATTTAGTAATCGCCTTTTCCTGTACCTGCTTCTCATCGCGTCATTCCGCTCTACAATAAGGCTATGGAACCCCTCGTTATCGCTTGCAAAGCTTTTCAATCGAGACTGATCGTTGGCACGGGCAAGTATAAGGATGGCCCGGAAACCCAGGCTGCCATTGAAGCCTCTGGCGCGGAGATGGTGACTGTTGCTGTCCGCCGGGTCAATCTCGATCGCTCCAAGGAATCGCTGCTCGACTTCATCGATCCCCAGCGGTATTTTCTGCTCCCGAACACGGCTGGCTGTTACACGGCGGAAGAAGCGATTCGCGCAGCGCGCCTTGGGCGCGAGGTCGGAATCTCGGACTGGGTAAAGATCGAGGTCATCGGTGACCAGGCAACGCTCTATCCGGATGTTCAGGCGACGCTCGAAGCTACCCGGACATTGGTAAAGGAAGGCTTTACCGTTCTTCCGTATACCTCTGACGACATTGTATTTGCGAAGCGCTTGATCGATGTAGGTGCAGCGGCCGTCATGCCTCTGGCTGCTCCTATTGGAAGCGGTCTGGGCATCCAGAATCGCGCCACGCTGCAAATCCTCCGTGAAATGATTACCGAAGTCCCGCTCATCGTCGATGCAGGTGTTGGTACTGCCTCCGATGCGGCACTGGCGATGGAGTTGGGTGCAGACGGGGTGTTGATGAACACAGCGATTGCCGCAGCCGGGAATCCCATTTTGATGGCCGAAGCAATGCAACATGCAGTTCTCGCTGGGCGACAGGCATATCTCGCCGGCCGCATGCAACGCAAACTGTATGCGACGGCAAGTTCGCCCTTGGAAGGCATTTCGCGGTAGGAGGGTATTGATGGCCGAATCGATTTTCCGAATAGCGGCTATTGCCCAGGCCTTTTCTCATAGAAGGCCCTAATCCGACCGCATCTTCACCATTACTGTTCCCGGCATCACGTATCAGCTAAACTCATCCTCAATGCGAGTTTTCGGCATTGATTGCGGAACCGAATGTACAGGCTACGGTGTTGTCGAGTGGGACGATGCGCAGCGCGAGCCTCATCTCGTCTCGCTGGGGTGCGGAGGCATCCGGCTGCCCAAGAAGGAATCGCTCTCGCAGCGTCTGGCACTGCTGTATGCCGAATTAAATGCATTGCTGACGGCTCACCAACCTGACGTCGTGGCAATTGAAGAGGTTTTTTACTCTGTGAATGCAAAATCGGCCCTGAAGCTGGGGCAGGTGCGTGGAGTTGCTCTTCTCGCGGCAGCCACAGCAAATCTTTCTGTAGCCGAATACGCACCCCTCACCATCAAATCAACCGTGGTCGGTTACGGTCTGGCACAAAAGGAGCAGGTGCAGTTCATGGTGGCACGATTGCTGCAACTGGCCGACAGGCCAGAACCCGCCGATGCGGCTGATGCGCTGGCCATTGCAATCTGCCACATCCACACGGCACAAACACTCACATTGCAAAGGGCTAGTCGGTAAATGATAAAGAAAGTCTTAACCGGATTGGCATTTCTATGTCTTGGAAGCGCCTTGATCGCCGCAGGGCAGAGCGGCACGCCGGCACGCATACGCTTCGTTTTCGAAAATCCTAAACTCCAGCCATCGAACTACGTCCTCGACATCAACGAAGACGGAACCGGCCATTTTCGGTCTGCGCCTGGAAGTGCAGCCGGCCCTGATGCTGAAGGAATCACACCACAGCCGTTAGAAACTGACATCAAAATCAATGAGCCTTTGCGCGGCATCCTTTTCAAGACCGCGCGCTCTCATAATTTCTTCAATGTAGCTTGCGAAAGCACCAAGGCGAAGGTTGCATTCACGGGGAAAAAGGCTCTTCAATATACTGGCCCCGATGGCGAGGGATCCTGCACTTTTAACTGGTCACGCGACCAGCAATTGATGAAGCTGGCGGACGACCTGATCGCGGTCGCTTTCACTCTCGAAATAGGTCGTCGTCTTGCCGTGGAGCATGAACACAACCGCTTGAGCCTCGATGCTGAATTGGAGGAACTGCAGGACGCTGCCGTGGCAGGACGGGCGCAAGAAATTCAGAACATAGCTCCGCAACTCGAAGCGATTGCCGGAGACGAGAAAGTATTAGAGCGGGCCCGCAGCAGGGCGCGTCAACTTCTCGGGAAAAATAGCAATTCCACTTAAAAATGCTGCAAGTTTGCCGTTTTCCGTCACGTCCAGACTGAGTTACGATGCGGTGAAAAATTACTAACCCACGTCGTATGTTGGTGGTCTAATAGTTGTTGGGGGATTAGATGGGCCCGGAAGGAGGTGTCGCGTGCGGCACCTGGCAAATATAGAACACACTCAATTCTTCGGAAATCGCATTGTCTTTCAGCTACTCATTGCATTTGCTGTAACTTCCTTTACATTCGCTCAGGCCAATAACAGTGTTCGTGCCGTTCGTATCAGCCACGTTGAGGGTACGGCACAGCTACTCGATGGCAACGGTGTGGTCTTCGATCAGGTTCACGCCAATATGCCGGTCACTGAGGGCATGCACATCAAAACCGGCGATGACGGCCGGATTGAGGTGCAGTTTGAAGACGGCAGCGTCGCGCGGGCCACGCCGAACAGCATCATCGGCTTTAACCAGCTGCAACGCACCAGCGAAGGCGATACCGTCACGCAGGTAGAGGCTGTCGCAGGTCTTACCTATTACGAATTCAACAATCATGGCGGCAAATATTCTGTCAAAGTTGGGCCGTATACCATTTCGGCCACCAAGAGCAGCATCTTCCGTGTTGGCGTCGATCAAAATCCGGCGCAGGTAGCTGTCATACGCGGAGCCGTACATATTGATACTGTGAACGCCAGCGGTCTCGATGTGCTCTCCAGCCAAACCGCTACACTCGATCTTAAAGACGCCTCAAGCTACGACGTAGCCCAGAGCATTACCGCGGATTCCTGGGATCAGTGGAATTCAGACCGCGACCAGGTTCTTGGCCAGATGGGTGCAAAAGCGACGATGGCTCGCGCCCTGACGGGAAGCCCGAACGATCCAGGCTGGAGTGACCTCGACTATTACGGCAATTGGTATAACATGCCCGGTTATGGCATGGGCTGGACACCTGCGGGCGTCGGCGCCGGATGGGACCCTTTCGGATCGGGATACTGGGGCTACTACCCGGCTTACGGGTATACATGGATTTCCGGTAACGCGTGGGGCTGGTGGCCCTACCATTGCGGCGCGTGGAACTGGTTCAACGGACCCGGCTGGATGTGGTTTCCGGGAAATTGCGGCTGGGGCGCTTTCGGCAACGGCTGGTATCCGGTAACGACAGTGTGGAATCACCCGCCAAACTATATATTGCCTGCCCGTCCGAGAGTACCTGTCAAGTCGGTGAGTGGTCCCACCCACATACCTCCGCCGCAGGCATTAATTTCTGTGAACCGGGAGCCGGGCAAAGCTCCATTCCGGGCCGTTGGCGGCGAGAAACCAGTTGCTCAACCGATTGAGTACAACGGCAAGACGCTCCAGCCCATCGACACATCTGTTCATCCGAAGATCGCTGGGCCTTTAGGAGATAGCTTCTCTGTCGCATCGGGTTATGTGCCTGTTCGTTCCGGCGCAATCCCTCAGGGAGGCGCCCGCACGACATATTTGCCGCCATCAGGTGAGCCCCGCAATACGCTCGCGCCGGCGATACCTCGAAATACGTTGGCAGCGCCTCCGCGGTATTCGTCCCCACCGGCATATCACCCTGCTCCCAGCGGTGGTGCTATGTCTGGAAGCGCCCCGCATTACTCGGCTCCGTCAATGTCCTCACCTCCGCCTTCGGCGCCGTCCGGTGGCGGAGCACGTCCGCACTGAGATTGACCAAGCAAAGGCTGCCACATCAAAATATGGCAGCCTTTTCCTTATGTCCCTTTAAATGCCGTGCAGTGCCCGATACAGCTTCCCCGCAGCTTCCAGGGGTAACGCCTCGGCACGCGCCTGGAGAGAAACTCCAGCATGTTCGGCAGCGCGGCTGATTACGGGAGGCTCATAGCCCGCAGCGCGCAGATTATTCTGCAACGTTTTGCGTTTTTGCGCGAAGCATTGCCGTAGAAAAGCGATGAAGCCGTCAACATCGATGCCTAGTTTTTCAAAGCGAGGAGCGAATGTCAGCCGTAATACGCTCGAATGAACCTGCGGTGGCGGTGAAAACGCCCCGGGTGGAAGCGTCATCAGCTTCTCCACACGGGCGTAGAGCTGCGTTGTGGCGGAGAGCAGTCCGTAGTCGCGCGTTCCAGGTGCGGCAGCCACGCGGTCGGCCACCTCCCGCTGCATCATGACAACCGCGCGGGAAATCGCATCGTGGTAGCGAAACAAATGCAGCAGAATATCGGACGTGATGTAGTAGGGTAGGTTGCCAACCACCAGCAGCTTTTCGTCATTGCCGCGAAGCGAGGCCAGATCGACAGTCAAAATATCCTGCTCGATGACGTGGACCGAGGTTCCGGCAAATTGTTTCCGCAGACTTGCTGCCAGTTCGCGATCAAGCTCGACGGCAATGAGCTTTGAGGTTCTCTGTGCAAGGATCTCGGTGATTGCCGCCTGGCCGGGTCCAATTTCAACGACAGTCTTGTCAGCAATGCTGCCCAATGCCTCGACAATGCGAACGCGAGCGCTCCGGTCGGCGAGAAAGTTCTGCCCCAATTTTGCTTTCTGCGGCATCTTATTTAAGTTGTTATCCTGAGCAGGCCTACACTATCGCTGCAGTGCACGTTGGCATACACACTTATTTGAAACACTAGCCTTCATCATACGAATAAAACGGGGAGCGATCGTACACATGCACATTGTTTTTGCCGCGCCAGAATGCGTGCCTTTTGTTAAAACCGGCGGTCTTGCCGATGTTATCGGTTCGCTTCCACGAGAAATCGCTCGGCATGGTCATGAGGTGACCGTGTATCTGCCCTACTACCGCCAGGTGCAGAACCACTTTCCTGAAAAGAAAATCGCCATCCCCAGCATCACGATTCCATTTGAGTATTACAACCGCTTTGTCTCGGTGATCGATGGGGGCAAGCGCGATAGAGTGCAGTTTTATTTTATTGACTGCCCTGAGCTCTTTGATCGCGAAGAACCCTACGGGACACAAGCCGGTGAGTACCCGGACAATTGGGAGCGATTCGGTCTCTTCTGCCGTTCCGTGCTCGAAGCGAGCAAGCAAATTGGAGTCCCCGATATCTTCCATCTTCACGACTGGCAGGCGGCGATGCTCTCCGTCTATCTGCGTACTATCTACTATTTTGATCCCGTGCTGCGCAAAGCAGGCACCGTCCTCACCATCCACAATGCGGGATATCAGGGCTGGTTTCCGCCTGTTACCACCGAGCGTTTGTTGCTGCCATGGGATATTTTCACTGTGGACCGGCTGGAATACTACAACACCTTCAACTTTCTGAAGGGCGGGATCGTATACTCCGACGCGCTCACCACTGTCAGCCGTAAATATGCGGAAGAAATTCAAACATCCGAATTTGGCAATGGCCTTGAAGATCCACTGCGCAAGCGTTCAGCAGACCTTCACGGCATCCTGAACGGAGTGGATTATTCCAAATGGAATCCGGAAACCGACGGCAAAATCGCTGCACATTATTCCGCCAGGGATCTGAGCGGCAAAGCGGAATGCAAGCGCGACCTGCTTCATGCTTTCGGCGCTTCCCATGTGAATGAAGATGCCGCCGTGCTCGGTATTCTCTCCCGTTTCGCTACCCAGAAAGGCTTTGACCTCACCGCGCAGATTGTCGAACGTCTTACTTTCGAGAATATCTTTCTGATTGTGCTCGGCACTGGTGAACAGTATTACGAAAATCTCTTTCGTTCCCTGCATGACCGATTCCCGGATAAGATTTCCGTCCGCGTTACCTATGACGAAACGCTGGCACACAAGGTCGAGGCCGGTTCTGACATCTATCTCATGCCATCGCGTTATGAGCCCTGCGGTCTGAACCAGATTTACGGCCTCAAATACGGGACAGTACCGGTCGTTCGTGCAACAGGCGGCCTCGACGACACCATTCAGGAATGGGATCCAGAAACGCGCACCGGCACGGGCTTTAAATTTCATGGCTATTACGCCGACGACTATTTAAAGACCGTGCAGCACGCACTTGCCGTATTCCACGATAAGGATGCGTGGCATACGTTAATGCGTAACGGTATGGCGCAGGACTATTCCTGGACCAAGCCAGGGGAAGAATACATCAAGGTGTATGAAGAGGTTGCCACGCGGCGGAATTAAACCGGGTTCTTCGATCCTGTCCAGGAATGCCGATTTACGCCTCTCAAAAGCTGTTTCCCGGCAGATTTCTAGGTAAGCGGATACCGTTTGCGAATCATTACAAATAACGGAATGCCAGCCAGGATAATCAACGTGCCAATCAGCGAATTGCGCAGGTTCTCCGCATACGAGAAATAAAGCAGCACGGCGGAGGCAAGAACGAAGAGCGCTGGAAGCACCGGATATCCCCATACACGATAGGGTCGCGGCGTATCCGGCTGGCGCTTCCGATACACGAAGATCGTCGTAGCCGTGATCATATAGAAAAGCCATTCTGCAAAGATGGCCAGCTCAAATAGCTGCTGAAATCGTCCCACGACCAGCAACAGCAGAGAACTGAGCACGGCCTGCACGATCAGAGAAGTGGATGGGCTCTGAAATCGCGGATGAATATGCGCGATGCTGCGAAAGAATAGCCGGTCGCGAGCTGCGGCAAAAGGCACCCGTGCGCCGGACATGATTGTTCCGTTGAGAGTGACGAATATGCTCAACGCCATCGCTGCGGAGACCAGAACCGCCCCTGCATGCCCGGACACCACTGCCATGGCTGCGACTGCAGGACGCGGGGATGTGGCAATCTGCGTTGCCGGCAGGATGTACTGAATCGCCGCATTTGTCGCCATATACAGTGCGCCCACAATGAACAATCCGGCAATAAGCGCAAGCGGCAGGCTCCGCTCAGGGCGCTTCACCTCGCCCGCGACCATGGTGAGATCATTCCATCCGTCATAGGCCCACAGTACGGCGATCATCGCCACCATAAATCCACTGAATCCACCCTGCGAGCCGGTGAACGACGTTTTGAAATTCACAAGCGAGCCGGTATGCGACGTAAAGCAGAAGATCACAATGACGACGATCAGCACGCCTTTCAGCCAGGTAAAGATCAGCTGAAAATCGCCTGCTTTTTTGATTCCCAGGTAGTTAAGCCCCGTAATCATCCACGTCGCTGCAATCGCGAAAAGTTGTGACCAGTAGATGGCCGTCGATCCGTGAAAGACAGGGTGTTCCAGCCACGCAAATACTCCAAAGATGGCGAGCGTCCGCGCCAGGCCGCTGGTAACACTAGCAATTGAGGCGGGCTTGGCCACGGCAAACCATGTCCACATATAGAGAAATGCCGGAAGATCGCCATAGGCCTTGCGGATGTACACATATTCGCCGCCGGCGTAGGGCATCATGGCGCCCAACTCGGCGTAAGTCATCGCTCCGAATAACGAGAGCAAACCGCCAACGATCCACGCCAGATAAACAAGGCCGGAGCTTCCAACCGCGCGCATCATCTCATGCGGTACGAGAAAGATGCCGCTGCCGATGATGGTTCCTACGACAATAGCGGTTGCGTGCGATGCGCCAAGAACACGCGGCAGATCATGCGTTTGTGTGGCTTCTTGCGTTGACGGCAATGAATGGAACTCCTGATCGGCTTTAGTGGTAAAGCTTGAGTTCTTTCCAGTCTGCCTGATATGACCTCTTTCTGCCACGGCATAAATAGATGGGGCGATGCTCATACGGCATCGAATAGGGATTGTCCATCTTGCCGACGACTTCACATGAGGCATAGAACCGAGCCATTTGCTCAGGTGTCGCGTCCACAATCACGATCATTTCGTCGCCGGTGTAGTCACGAGGCCCCCATATCCAATAATTCTGGTGTCCGCTGATGGCGGGTGGCAATCCATACTTCTGTCCAAGAACGTCGATGGCTCCCGCATCGCCATAATTCTGCCCATAAATGCCGGTGATCGCGCGCTCCTGCGGGGGCAGTGCATTGTAAATATGCCCCACTCTGTCAGCGAGCTCCTGCCACCCAAAACGGTCCGCATAGAACTGTGGCAGCAGTGGCTTGTCCTTCTCTACTTCTGAATCATGCGACGTGTAGTGCAGCCTTTCCGCATAGGCAATCCATTGCTGCGGCGGCAGTACGGGAACGGAAAAAGGAAAGAAAGCGACGATGCCCACGACCAGCAAAGCCGTGTAGATGCCGATAAGCCCATTGCGCCACATTTTCTGTTTTGCCCAGGCAAACCACGCAACCGCTCCAGTAGCAAAAAAGACCGGGTAGGCCGGTGCGAGATAGTAGTCTTTTGCATGGAGCGCCATCATCAAGGCAAGAAAAAGAAGATAAAAGACGCCCAGAAATCGAAAGCTGCGTGCAGCCTTCGCAAAGAGTAGCCACAGAACACCCGTCGCCCAGAGCAAAAGATTATGCGGCGTAAGCATCATAATCTGCCCAAGAAAAAATGGAAGTGGAGGCAGTTTTACATCCTTGCCCGTGGATTGCACGGCGCGAAGCCATTCCAAGGTAGGGAAGTGGTAATGTACCTGCCAAAGAAAATTCGGAAGCGCAAGAATGACAATCAGCAACACCGAAACGGCGAACCAGCGATTGGCCAGGATGCGTCGCTGCGGAGTGAGCAGCAATGCCACAAGCATGGAGACAAGAAAGAAAACAACGGAGTCCTTGTTTTCAAAGGCCAGTCCAGCGCTGACACCCATCACGATCCACCAATTACGAATTTCTGCGGGAGAATCGGAACGCACAAGCCGGATCAAGGCCAGCGTGCAAAGCATCCAGAAAATGGGGTCGAAGGAATTCATCGATAAATAGCTATCGATACCCAGATAGACCCCGCCCGCTATCACCGCCAGCATTGCCAGCGCGGCAGCCTTGCGTCCCCCTCCAAGCGCCCAAACCAGCAGACCAGTCAGAAAGACTTTCGCAGCGCCGGCGACACCGGAGATGAGCCGCAGCGTCCACATCGTTTCATGGCCGAAGAGCATGTCGCTCAGCCGAGCCTGCAAGGCAGTAAGCGGTGGCTGATCCACATATCCGAATGCAAGGTGCCGGCCGCAAACGAGGTAATACATCTCGTCGCGAAAGATGCCATAGCCGGCATGCTGAGCAAGGATATTGCCGACAATCTGGATAGCAAGCTTGAGAGCGGCAAAGATAAGACTGAGCTGGAGAATTAAACGCAATTCTGTGCGAACGGGCCCGCGGGCTGTCTTTGGCTGTGTAAGTTCCATGCGTCTGCTTGTGGGTGGTGGAAGTGACTGCGTATACAGCATGCACTACGCAGAAAGGCATGGAAAGTTCCAAATGAAGCTACCGGTTATTGTTGCCCACGATGGGAAATGGGGAGCGGCCTCCAGCCGTCTCCGCCCGGAAGTAGGCATAGATTTCTTCCGCTGTTTTACGAGGCACGACGGCCGTCAGTGCTTCCAGATCGGCGCTCTGTACACTGCGCAGGCTGCCGAAGTGCTCCAGCAAACGAGTACGCGTGCGTGTACCCACACCGGGAATAGAAAGTAACTCGGAATCGCGATCGCGCATCTCTCTCCGTTTGCGGTGATAGCTGATGGCAAAGCGGTGTGACTCATCGCGAATCCGCTGCACCAGATGCAGAACTGGCGAACGACGATCGAGAACGATCGGGTCATTCTCTTGTCCGTAGAGGTAGATAATCTCTTCCCGCTTGGCAATAGACGCCAGCGGCTGGCTGGTGAGTCCGAGCTCTTCCAGTGCAGCCGCCGCCGCATGCAGCTGTCCAAGGCCCCCATCGATAAGGATAAGGCTCGGCATGGGCTTATTTTCTTCAGCTATCCTCTTGTAGCGACGCGTCAATACTTCGTGCATGGAAGCGAAATCATCGACGCCTTCCACCGTTTTGATCTGGAATTTCCGATAATCCGATTTCTTCATCTCGCCATCTTCCCAAACCACCAGGGAGGCGACTGTCTCTGCGCCTTGAATATGCGAAATATCGAAGCACTCAATGCGGCGTGGCAGCTCGGGCAGAACCAGTACATCCTGCAGCGCTTCCTGGATGGCCTTGTTGCTTGGCTGTAATACACGAAAACGCTGATCGAAACTCTGCTTTGCATTCTGCCCGGCGAGATCTACGAGAGAGCGCTTATCCCCACGCTGCGGTACGCTTAGATCGATTCTCCGGCCCGTCTGCTGGCCGAGCAGATCGGCCAGCGCTGCCCGATCTGCAAAATCCACCGGCACATAGATTGCGCGAGGGACGTATTGCTGATCGATATAAAGCTGCTTCAGCAGGGCAGAGAAGAATGCGCCGGCCTCGAACGTGCCGGAGCCAGGCGACACTGACTTTTCTGCGCTTTCGTCGTCCGTCTCCAACAATTCCGGTAATTCTTCCCAGAAAAATTCGCGTCGGTCGACAATCTTTCCGCCGCGCATGTGAAAAAGATTTACCGCTAGCATACCGTTTTCAAAGTGGTAACCGAAGACGTCCGCATCGTCGTTTTCCGCAGAAGCGATGCGCTGTTTCTCCTGTAAATCGGAAACTGTACGCAGCAGGTCACGATATTTGGCCGCGAGCTCAAACATCTCACTGTCTACCGCTGACTGCATTCGGTATTCCAGTGATTTGCCCAGCTCCGCACCGCGACCTTCGAGAAACATCTGCGTGTCGCGGACGGCCTCGCGATACGCTTCCGGCGTGGTCAAACCCTCAACACAAGGGCCGAGACATCGCTTGATGTAGTACTGCAGGCAAGGACGCTGGTGATAACGCGAGAGGTCCACCTTGCAGCTGGGAATAAGAAAGCTGCGGTGAATTAAATCGACGATGCGGTGGGCCAGATTCCCCGGAAAATAAGGCCCGTAATATGCGCTCCCGTCCTTGCGCAGGCGCCGTGTGACAAAGACCTTCGGATACCGGTCGCCGAGGGTGAGCTTCACATAGGGATAAGTTTTGTCGTCCCGCAGCAGGATATTGAAGCGCGGCTTGCGCTGCTTGATCAGGTTGTTTTCTAGGGCGAGAGCCTCGTGCTCGTTGTCGACCAGGATGTAATCCAGGTCGACAGCTTCGCGCATCAGCGATCCGGTTTTGGCATTCGCCTGCGAGGCCTCCAGCAGGTAAGACCGCACCCGGGAGCGAAGATTCTTGGCCTTGCCGACGTAGATGACTTCGCCATCCGCGTTTTTGTACAAATACACGCCGGGCCGCGTCGGTAAGGTACGAATTTTCTCGTAAAAATCCATTGCTTAATCTTATTTTCCAGTTTACGGTTTCTTCGCCTTCCATCCGCCTGATTTGCATGCATCCGAGTAAAAGCTACCTGCTTTCAGGTTGCGGCTGCGACATTAACTGGACGCTAACTAACTCAATCCAAGGATGTTTGAGCATGGTTACGAGGTTTGGCAATGAGGTTGCAATGTATATCTCTGAAAAGCGGGAAAGTCATGTTCTCCGCAACTGGAAGCATGACACATGCGGGCATAAGCCGCAGATGAAGTAGAAGAAATGGAGTGAACATGATGACTCGTATCAGCAAGACATCTTTGCAAACAGTTTCAGCGCTTGGGGCGCTGTCGCTGCTCTTGGCTAGTGGGTGCTCCACGAAGAATTACGTGCGTAGTCAGACTACGCCAGTCATTCAAAAAACGAATGAGCTTGACGACGCGACGGCTACCAATAATCGGAATATCCACGATGTGGACCAACGCGCGCAGCAAGGTATCACCCAGGCGCAAAACAGTGCCAATCAGGCGAACCAGGCGGCCCAGGGCGCAGGAGCGGCGGCTTCGCAGGCAAATCAGGCCGCTCAGGATGCGGTCAATCAGGTCGATTCGCTGGCTAGCGTAGTTGGTAATCTGGATAATTTCAAACAGATTGCTGACGCTCGCATAAATTTCGGCTTCGATAAAGCGGATTTAACCCGTGCCGATCGACAACAGCTCGATGAGTTTGCTTCACAGCTCAATTCGCAGAAGAGCTATATACTTGCCATCACCGGCGGGACTGACTCCGTGGGCTCGAGGGAATATAACTACGACCTCAGTCAGCGTAGGGCTCGGGCTGTAGTGCAGTATCTGGCTTCGAAGTACGGTGTGGCGCCGCGCAAGTTCTATCTCATCGGCATCGGGAAAGATCAGGCAGTGGCCTCGAACAGCACTGCTGCAGGCCGCGCCAAGAACCGCCGGGTTGAAATCCAGATGCTTTCCAACATGAGTGGCGGCCAAAGCGGTACGCAAACGACCGCGCAGGCGTCAGGCACAGTAAAACTGCCACAGGATGGGCAAGTAAACTCGCCGCAGCCGCGATAAAACGCGAAAAACCAAAAAATGAAACGCGAACAGACTCGGTGCTGTTCGCGTTTTTTGTTTTTTCGCCTTTTTTTATAGAGCCATTTGTCGGATGTGTGCCGCGCGCACATCACTTGCTGTGTAAAGAGAGAAGAAAGGCGCGCCCTGCGCCGCAGCTTCCACTGCTGGACGGCCATTCGCTTCTTCACGCTCCACCAGACAGGCAACACCGATCACCTTCATTCCCGATTCGCGTGCTGCTTCAATGGCTGTGATTGTCGAAGCGCCTGTGGTGCACACATCGTCCACAATCAATACTGGCGCATCTTTTTCAAAGAAGCCTTCAATGCGACGTCCGGTGCCATGCGCTTTCTCTGCTTTACGGACGAGAAATCCGTGAATCAGCGGAGCGCCATGATGCTCCTGCGCATACCATGCACTCGCTGTAGCCACGTTGGAAACGATGGGATCGGCGCCCATCGTAAGGCCGCCGACAGCCGCGGGCTTGATCTTCTGCTGGTGGAGCAGTTCTAGAATCGCCAGGCCTGTCAGGCGCCCGCCCTCTGCGTGCAGCGTCGTGGTGCGACAGTCAATGTAGTAGTCGCTCGTTCCTCCGGAGGAGAGCTTGAATTCCCCCAGCTTGAAGGAGATGCGTGAGAGCAGATGGAGCAGCGCACTGCGGTAATGGGTGGTCATGAGTATCTGAGGATGATTTTATAGCGGTTTGAAAGAGCGCAGATCATTCTCGTGGGTCCTAGCTGTTCAACCGCTCCAGATGCCGAAAGCCGTCGGTTTGCAGCAGCAGTCCGGAGAAAAGTGTGAAGTTATACGCAGCATGAACAACCGTGCTGGCTGCAACCGACTTTAACTGCAGGCGAATGATGCAAAGCACAGCACTGACAATTCCGATCAGCAGCAGAGGGGCCCATGCATGCGAGACTTGTGTGGCGTGCAGCAGGGCAAAGGGAATTGTGGTTAAGACGATGGAAAGTGGAATCGTCATCCAGGAGAACGCTTCGGGTGAAAGAATCTCTCGATGCATGAGCCAGCGGAATGCGTGGATCAGCCCCGGCAGCAGGAAGCCGCGAAAAGCCAGTTCTTCAAGCAGTGGCGCAAAAGTAATGCCGAAAAACAGCATCATCCATGCTCCCAGCGGAGATCCCATCATGTCCTGCATGATCGGCGGATCTTTCGGCATCGGCAGATAATTGCCCAGCATGGTGATGCCGAACCCCAGTCCCAACCCGAGAGCGAGCAGCCATAGAAACCTGGTCCTGGCCGCTCCCACATTCCAGTGGATACCTTGCAGGAAAGGCTGCTGCCAGAGCAGGGGAAAGACAACGACGGCAACAAGCGCCGTCAGCGCATAGGTGAGCATTTGCGCCGGAATCGCCAGCCGGGCGTCCGAGCCCATCATTTCGAAAATTGCATGATAGCTTCTGCCGCCGAAAAGATGCGATTGCTTCGCCAGGAAAAGGCTCAATGCTTCCCCGATGAACAGCATTGGCACGGTCAGGATAAAAAAAAGAACCGCATGGCCCAAATGCGGGAGATCAACCGGCTGCGGATACGCATACGGCTGATAGAGAGGCTCCGGCGGCACCAGTTCTGCAGGCTCCGCGGGCGGCACAGGTGTCAGCGAGACAGGATCGAGTGTCATTGAATCATTGCTTTCTTCGCTGACTTGCGCCGTTTTGGCGCGGCGTTGCCATTAGCGCTTGTCTCTGGCATAAGATGGTGCTCCGCGTAATACCGGTGGAGGAAATCGCCGGTATAGGACGTCCTGACGCGCGATACCTGTTCCGGTGTTCCTTCGGCAATAATCTGTCCACCATCTTCGCCGCCTTCCGGTCCCAGGTCAATGATCCAGTCGGCGTTGCGAATCACATCCAGATTGTGTTCGATAATTACGATGGTGTTCCCGAGATCGGTCAGCCGGTGCAACACTTCCAGCAGCTTGCGGACATCATCGAAGTGCAGCCCGGTTGTCGGCTCGTCGAGCAGATAAAGTGTCCGGCCCGTCTGGCGCTTCGACAGTTCGCGTGCGAGTTTCATGCGCTGCGCCTCGCCGCCGCTCAGTGTCGTCGCAGCCTGTCCGAGATGGATATACCCAAGGCCGACATCGACAAGTGTTTGTAGCTTTTGCCGGACCTGTGGGATGTCGGCCAGCACCGGCAGTGCGTCTTCAATGGCAAGATCGAGTATGTCCGCAATGGAATAGCCATTGAACTTGACTGCCAGCGTCTCCTGATTGTAGCGGCGGCCATTACAGACTTCGCATTGCACGTAGACGTCCGGCAGAAAGTTCATTTCAATGCGCCGTTGACCTTCCCCCTGACATGCCTCGCAGCGACCGCCTGCCACATTGAAGGAGAACCGCCCGGCCTTATAGCCGCGCTCGCGCGACTCAGGCAGCATGGCGAATAGATCACGGATTGCCGAAAAAACTCCGGTATACGTTGCCGGATTCGAACGTGGTGTGCGGCCAATCGGCGACTGGTCGATGCGGATGGCTTTGTCGATATTCTCAAATCCACTGATGCGGTCATGCTCGCCGGGTTCCTCGCGCGAGCCGTAGAGCTGCTTCGCCAGTGCGCGATAAAGAATATCGTTCACCAGCGTGCTCTTTCCCGAGCCGGAGACGCCTGTCACAACCGTCATCACACCCAGTGGAAATTTCGCGGTTACATTGTGAAGGTTGTGGCTGCGCGCGCCTTCTACCGTGATCCACTTGCCATTTGTGGAGCGCGGTTCGAAGCGATGCAGGATCTTTATATCGCCAGCAAGATAGCGTCCCGTCAGAGAGCCTGGGGCGCGCATAATGTCCTGCGGTGTGCCTTCCGCCACGACGTGCCCGCCAAGCTTGCCTGCTCCGGGACCGAGATCGAGCACATAATCGGCATGACGGATCGTGTCCTCGTCGTGCTCGACAACCAGGACTGTATTTCCCAGATTTCGCAACGACTCCAATGCGTTGATCAGCCGTTGATTGTCGCGCTGGTGCAATCCGATGGATGGCTCATCCAGCACATAGAGCACGCCGCGCAGGCGTGAGCCAATCTGCGTGGCCAGGCGAATCCGCTGACCTTCGCCGCCGGAGAGCGTCGCCGCGCTGCGATCAAGCGCAAGGTATCCAAGCCCGACCGCATTGAGGAATTCAAGCCGCTCCACCACTTCCCGCCGCAGACGCTCGGCGATCAATCCTTCGCGTTGTGAAAATTGCAGATTGCGGGCTGCATCGACGGCGTGGCGCAGCCCAAGCGCCGTGAAGTCGGCAATCGACAAGTCGCCCACCTTGACGGCAAGCGATTCAGGCCGCAAACGCCTGCCTTTGCATACTGGGCAGGTCGAAGCGGACATGTAATTCAGCATCCACTCACGATACGTATCGGACTTCGACTCTTCCACTGCATCGCGTAGATAGGCGAGAATGCCGTGAAAGCCAGTGCGGGGAGCTTCCGTCTTTCCGGGGCCGTAGAGCAGGATTTCCTGCTGTTTTTGAGGCAATTGCTCAAAAGGTTTCTTGAGGTCGATTTTGTACCGCTGGGCCGCAAGATGAATCAGCTTTAACAGATATTGCGAGGCCGAACCCGGGCCAAGTCCCCCATCCAGAAGAGGCTTTGACCAGTCCGTAATTACCTTCGCGGGATCGAAGTCGTAAATGCTGCCCAGCCCGTGGCATTCAGGGCATGCCCCATACGCGCTGTTGAAGGAGAAGCTGCGTGGCTCGAGTTTGGGCACATCAAGGCCGCAATCAGGGCATGCCATGGATGAAGAGTAAAGCTGTTCGCTTCCGCCCGAAACGCCGATCAGCACCAGTCCGTTCGCCATTTGCAGCGCTTTGGCGACCGACTCGGCCAACCGCTTTTCTACGCCCGGTTTCAGCACAACTCGATCGATGACCGCTTCGATTGTGTGATTTTTACGCTTTTCCAGATGAATGGACTCAGCCAGATCGCGCAGTTCGCCGTCGATTCGCGCGCGAAAGCCCTGCTGGTCCAATTCATCGAGCAGGTCTTTGAATTCGCCTTTGCGACCGCGTACCACTGGCGCGTAAATCGTTACGCGTTCACCCGGAGCGAGCGACAGGATGCGCTCCACAATCTGCTCGTGAGTCTGGCGCGAAATCGGACGCCCGCAATTTGGACAGTGAGGCACGCCCACCGAAGCGTAGAGCAGCCGGAGGTAGTCATAAATTTCCGTGATCGTGCCGACGGTCGAGCGCGGGCTGCGGCTTGTAGTCTTCTGCTCAATCGAAATCGCCGGGCTGAGCCCTTCGATCGAATCCACATCTGGCCGTTCGATTTGATCTAAGAATTGCCGCGCATATGCCGATAAGGTTTCCACATAGCGGCGTTGGCCCTCGGCATAAATTGTGTCGAAGGCGAGCGAGGACTTGCCGGAACCGGAAAGTCCGGTCACAACAGTCAGTGTATTGCGCGGAATCTGAACGCTGATGTCGCGTAGATTATGTTGGCGCGCACCGCGCACGGTAATATGAGTGATCGACATGCAGGATGTGAATTCGGGAATATTTGCACTTGCGGAGGGCTCCATTCCTTGCAAATGCGCTGGCGGCCGTTCAAAATCGAAACAAGAATCCTATAGGTATCTTAGTTGGCAACAGAAAAGTGGGTCAATGTGTGCTCGTTTTCTGCGAGAATGAGCATCGTAGTAGACATACGCTATCGGTAACGGTGGTATCAGGCAGGCTGCAGGGCCAGAAACAAAGAAGCAGCTGCTGGAAAAGAAATCAGGATGCAGGACGCATTAAATTTGGTGATGTTGATTTGCGCAGCAGTGGCTGCGCTCGCTTTTGGGGTACTGGCGGCATATGTCATTTGCCGGGTTGCATTTGCCGCGCTTAAGATGCACGCGCGCTCCTACGCGGCGCAGGCTCCGCAGCCTAAGCCAGAAATTGCACGGGTTATGTAGCCAAATTTTGAGGTAAAACGCGAAGGCCACCTGACTGGTGGCCTTTTCTATTGCGGGTTAGCCTGCTGCTGCTGTTGCTGCAGTTGACGCATCTGTTGTAATTCCTGAAGCATCTGCTGCGGTGTCCTGACTTGTCCGGGCTGGTTTGCCGGCGGCGTCTGTTCCGGCTGCTGGTTCGCCTCAGGGGGATTTGGCTCCGGTCTGGGCGGCTGCGGGGTGTTGTCCGGCTGATCAGGCGTCGAATCATCATCATCGTCGCCATTATTGTTTTGCCGGGTTACCGGCATTTGACGATTGCCACTCGCGGCCGCGCTCGCACCCGTCCTTGGGGTAAGCACTAGTTGCCGCGGCGCGCCATTGTCAAGGGCGCCCACCATCAGAACGTTGTAGCCAAGGCCGTCCAGCAATGCCGACAGAACTTCTCGCGGGCTGGCTGGGCCATAATTGCCGAAAATTCGCTGGTCTCTTGATAGTCCATCGACCGTCATCCCGGTTTTGGCGGAAATGTCGTGGAGAATCCCCGACAAAGTGGAATTGTCTGCTTTTACAGAAAGCTTCCCTGTATCCACTTGTATTTGCGCCGGATTAGCGGGCTGATCCAGAAGCGACAACGCACTCTGCGGCACTGCCGGAGCAGTGACGGCTGCCTGCTGAGAAACGTCTGCCGGGGGCTTCAATGCGGCTGGATTCCCATGGGGCTGCTGGCGCTGTGGAAACTGTTGCTGCACAGGCGCAACCTGAGCCTCTGTTATGGTTGCAGAGGCAACAGCGAGAAAGATGATTCCGGTTTGTAGCTGTAGCCGCATCAAAATTTGAAAGTAGCATGCACGAGTCTTTCAACGGGCATACTTCTATGTACTAGACTAGCAGTGGTTTGGATTTGCTCATTAAAAATTATTTGCTGCAATTTATGAATCGCTGGCGTTCATTACTACTATTCGCTGCTCTACTTTCTGGCAGGATGGCCGGTGCAGTCACCTGCACCACGCAATCGCAGCTGACAGAGACCCAGCGAGCCGCGTACGTGCAAGCCGCGCACAGCCTGGCAATCAATATACAGTCAGCCAATATAGCTGCGGTCAAAGCGGACACAGTTGCCAGCCTCGCCGGACAGTTTGACTCGATTGCAGGCACCATCCAGTCCATTTCTCCCGGCCTGCAGGGAGCAACGTTGACTGTCGATTCGATTTACAGCCTGAAGGCCACCGATCTCAAAGCTCCTGCCGACACGCAGTTTTTCTGCAGTATCCCCGGTTCGCAGTTGCTCATCACTATTTCGATTCCACAACTTCCTCCGGGTGACTACGCATTGGTTGTTGTGCACGCTACCGGCGTGCAGCAGCCGCAGCAACTGGCGATGATTCTGGCCAACGACCCCGCAGGCAGCACGCAGTGGAGACTGGCTGGATTTTTTGCTCGCCCTTTGACCTCAGCAGGACGTGACGGTGTCTGGTACTGGGCCAGAGCGCGGGAGTACGCAGCAAAGAACCAGCTATGGAACGCGTACTTCTATTATCAGACTGCCGTTTACCTGCTGACTCCCGTTGATTTCATCTCAAGCCCAAATCTTGAAAAGCTGCAAAAAGAGATGGCTGGCGTTCGCCCTGATGGCTTACCCGATAAGGAGCCCATGAAAGTTGAGGCAAACGGTCAAGTCTTTGATATTACGGATGTTCATACCGACGGGTCGCTAGGCGGTCTCGACCTTGTCGTGAATTACAAATCGAGTGATGTTACTGATCCGGTGGCGACGCGCAGCCGCAATCTCGAAGTCATGAAGGCGTTATTGAAGCAGCATCCTGAATTACGCGGCAGTTTTCACGGCCTTTGGGTATACGCAAACGCGGAAAACCAGCGCCCCTTCGCGATTGAATTGCCGATGAGTCAAATTCAGTAGCATTCGACGACATCGCCTGGAAGAAAGAAGTTTTTTACACATGGCAAATGTAATGGAGAAAACCTTGTCTCAGGCGATTGCGCAGCGACGCGCGACGCCCAGCTTTGATGGTTCCCCCATTCCGGACAAAGACTTGCAGAAGATTCTGGATGCAGGACTACAGGCTCCAAGCGGTTATAATATGCAGCCTTGGCGTTTTATCGTTGTGCGCTCCGCTGAGCAGAAGCGGCGTTTGCGCGCAGCAAGTTTCAATCAAGCCAAGGTCGAAGAGGCCTCCGCAGTGATTGCGGCATGCGGTGACGCCGACGGCTGGCGTAATGGCGACCTGGAAGAGATGCTCCGTCTGGGGCGCGAGGGCGGCATGCCCGAAAACTACGCCGAGCAAGCCAAAATCAATATCCCTAACTACCTCTCGAATCATCCTGATTTTGCGATGTGGCTCAACCGCCACGTCATGATCGCCTTCACTACTATGATGCTCATGGCCGAGGTCCTGGGTTATGACACAGCCCCCATGGAAGGCTTCGAACAGGAGAAGGTACGCGAAGTATTGAAGCTGCCCCTCAGCTATCACGTCGTCGCTCTTCTGGGCATTGGACATTTGAAGGGCAATGATAAATTTCATGGCGGACGCTTCAATATGGCTCGAACCGTCTTCGCTGAAGAGTTCGGTAAGCCGCTGAAGCTTTAATCTCATGCGACGCGAATATCCAGAGGCTCCGATCGTCGGTGTGGGAGCCGTCATCCTCCATGAAAATCAGGTGCTCCTCATCCAGCGCGGGCAGGAACCGCTCAAGGGCGAATGGTCTTTACCGGGTGGCGCGCTCGAATTGGGCGAGACGCTTGAGCAGGGCATACGCCGTGAAGTCCTTGAAGAAACCGGTCTCGAAGTCGAGCCGCTGCAGATCATCGAAGTCTTCGACCGCATTGTCCGCGACGAAGCAGGCGGTGTGCGATTCCACTACGTGCTGGTGGATTTCCTCTGCCGCGTGACCGGCGGCGCTTTATGCTGTGCCTCCGATGCCGCTGCTGCACAATGGCTCAATCACGAAGAGCTGAACTCGCACGGCAAATACCGTATCGCTCCGTTCACGGTGGCTGTGATCGAAAAGGCATTTGGCCTCGCAGCTTAAGAAAGCTCAAAGAAAAACAAAGAAGAAAGCACAAATTAGGCCCTCGTCCGACGCTGTCAGACACCGATGAAGACAGCAAAGGACGGGAAATGATGAAACGCATCCTGATTGTAGATAGCGACCCCAGAGTGTGTCAGGCAATTCAAAAAATACTTTCAGCGAAGGCCTATGCCATTTCTTTTGCTTTCGATGCCGTCGCCGCTGTGTCCGAGGCACGTAAACATAATCCTGACCTGATGATTGTGGACTTAAGCCTACCGGCCGGCAGTGGTTTGGTCGTCGTTGAACGTCTGCGTGCACTGCCGGCCTTCGTCCGGATGCCCATTATCATGATTGCAGAGCGCGGTGCCCGTCTGGAGACGGAGCGGGTTTTTCAGGCCGGAGCGAATGCCTTTTTGCCGAAGCCGTTGAACCCTCATTTGTTCCTGAACTATGTAGGCAGACTTCTGCCAACGGAGCCGACCCAAAGTGTCGGATTGGAAGCGGCGCGACCCCTGTAACGTTCTATCTGAATCGATATTTCAACTGAGCGTGCCACTCCCGAGAGGCGCGACTGCATGCAGCCTGCGCGAAATCCCCGATTTCGGAAAGCGTTCCTGAATCGTCTCCGCAGCGCTGAGAACACCTCCGAGCCCAGTGAGGTAGGAGCGCTTCATCCATGTCTGCAGGCTATGTTTTCCTGATGTACAGGCGTCATCCACAAAACCTCGCCAGTTGGCGGGATGAAGTGAGTTGCAACAAACCGAGATCGAAACGCTCAACATTCGCGTGGAATGCCACCATCCGGCGGGAATCAAGATCATTTCTCCGGGCTTGAGCACATCGCGGTATTGAGTCGCTTGCACAAAGAGAGGAAATTTATTGAGGTCCGGATTTTCCAGGTCTGAAAGTTGAGATGTATGCGGAGAGCCAGGCTGTGGATAGATGAATGGTGTCTGGTTCGGGCTGAAAAGCACAAATTCTTTTAGACCATAAAGCTCCGTGATCAGGGCATTCGCATTGTCGTTATCCCAGTGCATGACGGGGAATTTCGCTCCGACACCGCCGATTAGCAGCTTGAGGTAGCCGTCTGGACGTCTCAACCGTTGTGGCATGAGAGCACTCGAGTAGCGGCAAGGAAAAGTGAAGGGCACCTCCGGTTGAAGATCTTTGAGCAACTCCGGCATGTCGCGATGAGGAAAAACTTTGTGCAGGTAAGGGCCCGGTTTTTCCGGAGTGGAAGCTTCCACGGCATCGATTAGATCCGCAAAGGTCATGGTTACCGTATCGGACACCCTGACGATTTTGGATCCGTGCTGCCTTCTGAAGAAATCCGGCGTCCAGGTGCGAAGAGCGCTCCACCTCTCGATAGCATCGGTAATGATGACCGGCCGATTTTTAATTACATAATCTTCGGTATAGTCCCGATAGGAAAGCCCGCTTGCGCTCCTTCTCTCGATCGGCACCACTTTCATGCTGACGAGATTTGAACAGGGCACGGGAAGGGTTGCGACATCCATGAAGGTTCTCCTGGTGACAATGAGTGACTCGCATGAAGCGTGATGACGTTTCATGATCCAAGTGACCTGCTTCAGTAAGAGCTACGACATGCATGAGCAGATTTTCCTGAGCTTTCAGCTCTGGCGATGCAGTCAAAAGACTCCTCAAAGCAGTTTGCTGTTGTCCCTTGGATGGCAACTGGTGAAGTTCGGCAGGGGAGAGATGGCTCTCGAATTCGACAGTTACCCGCGTATTTCTAAAGTTACTTCTTGCGATTACTTATCTGTTTTTTGTAGGCACTTTCATGTTATTCGGCACAATAAGTCTGCCAAATTGAAGTACCCGCTCGGGTAGAGTATGCATGATGGGCCATGCGTGGCACAACCGTTTTTACTGCGGAGACGAAATAATTACTAAGTAAATCGGAACACAGAATAGAAGCGCAAGTCGCTTCAGGATCTGCTTGTTACGCGTCGCCTTTCCAAACATATGCATCCGATTGCGCCAATCCAATGTGGGCAAGCACACGCGCCACGAATTGCTTCGCCATCACTGTTGAATCGATTGGATGGTTATAAAGTGTAGGGATAACTGGAAAGATCGTAGCTCCCGCATCTGCCGCCAAAGTCATATTGCGCAGATGGATCTTGTTAAAAGGCGTTTCGCGCACGCATAGCACAAGTGGACGCCGCTCTTTCAGACAGACATCCGCTGCCCTCTCAATCAGATTCTGCGCAAGTCCGTTGGCAATGCCCGCCAATGTGCCCATACTACATGGAAGGATGATCATGCCACTCGATGGATAGCTGCCGCTGGCGATCGACGCCCCAATGTCGGATTCTGCATGCTGTTGAATCTTGGCAGAAGGATGTCCCAGCAGCTTTTCAACCAGGCCATTGCGGCCACTGAAGCGCAGCTCTTCAGCGAGAACGCGCAATGCGCTCTCAGAGGCAACAAAATGCACATGCGAAACCCGTGGATCGACATGCAATGCGTTTAGCAGGTGCTGGCCAAAGACGGCGCCGCTGGCCCCTGTCATAGCTACCGTCAGATTAAAGTGCTCGTGCGTCATCGTGTTTCAGTCCGTCTGCTCCTCAACGATTAAATCATCTCTGCAGCCCATTCATGGAGCATTGGCCGGCTTAGGCTTATACCATGCTGTGCGGATAAACTTCGCCAGCCATCGAACCGTAATCACCGCCAGCAGCAGAAATCCACATGCGATGCCTGCGGCGATCAGGGGATGTCTCGTCGCTAGCCATGTAATACCTACCGCCATAAAATCTTCTCCCGTGCTAAGAACGATATTGGAAATCGGCTCAGGGCTGGGAGTGATCGCGGCGCGGACCGCGGTTTTCGAGCTGTGCGCGACCATAGCGATGCCTGCTCCAGCCACTGCGGCCAGAATCTGCATCTCAGGCGAAAGCTGCTCGCTTGCATGGTAAGCCAGCAATGCCGCGACTGGGATACGCACAAACGTGTGCAGCGCGTTCCAGATCATGTCAAATGATGGAATCTTGTCGGCGACAAACTCAATGGCAAACATGAATCCGCTTACGCCGATCACCGACCAGTGCGTGAGAACATCCAGACCCACCGGCAATTCAACCCAGTGAGCGCGTGCCAGCAAACCCAACGTCAAAAGTGTGGCGTAGACATTCAGTCCTGCGGCAAAGCTGGCGGCGATGACGAGTGCTGCAATCGTAGCTGGAGTAAATGCTTCCATCACATGCCCAAATGTTGTTGGCAGCTCGCAGGATGCTGCTGACCGTTCACTACCACCCAGCCATGATCGGCACCGCGATGCGTAGAGCAATGAACATCGTGAATGCCTGCTGCGAAGCGACCGTGGGAGGGGAAAAACGCCTGTCCATATGCCAAGACCTGTGCGTTGACCGGAGCCGTTACCACACCATCAAGATCGTCGTTCGTAACGACCTCCACCAGACGTGTGTTTCCATCGGGAAAAGTGACGCGCAAGGGCAATATCTGATGGCTGCCATGCGGCCCTCCGCTCTGCGTGCGCGAAGAACTCACGGTGATGCCGCACACCATCACATTATCGACAGAATGTGTTTGTCCGGAGCTGAGCAATGCGCCCAGCTTTTGATTGACCTGCGGCGTGCAGCTCTGTGGCACTGGTACGGTATTCTGCGCCTGCGCCCCAGACGCAGCAAGTGCAATCAGCAAAACAATGAACCAGCGTGATGGCATGAGTCGTCCCGGCAAGGCTTTTCAAAGCCGAGAGCATGGTAGCAGAGTTGTCAGGCGGCTTTATGGATTTCTAATGAGCCATCTGAAGCGAGGTAAGCGCGGGCTTCAGCCCACGCCCGAACCTAATTCTGCAGGACACGATCAATTCTGCAGGACACGATCAAAAATCGCGTCCACATTCCGCAGTTGCCGGTTCAGATCAAAGGCACGCTCCAGCTTTTCGGCGCTAAGCTTCGCCGTTATCTCCGGGGCGGACTTGATCAGGTCGCGAAAGACGAGATCTTCCTTCCAGGCACGCATTGCATGGCCTTGCACCAGCCGGTACGCATCCTCACGCAACATTCCGGCCTCGGCCAGATCAAGCAACAGTTGCCCGCTGAATATCAGCCCGCCTGTGCTCTCAAGGTTTTTCAGCATCCGCTTTGGATACACAAGCAGCTTCTCGATCAGAGTGGCCGTCTTCGCCAACAGGTAATCGGTCAGAATCGTCGAGTCAGGGAAAATAACGCGCTCGACAGAAGAGTGTGAAATGTCCCGCTCATGCCAAAGCGCGACGTTTTCGTAAGCTGCCTGCGCATTCGCGCGTACAACACGCGCAAGCCCGCTGATTTGCTCTGTCGTAATCGGGTTCCGTTTGTGGGGCATCGCAGATGAGCCCTTTTGCTTTTCCGAGAAAAACTCTTCCGCCTCGCGCACTTCCGTGCGTTGCAGGTGGCGAATCTCAACCGCGATCTTGTCCAGCGTGGCCGTAATAATGGCTAGGGTGGAAATGTAATGTGCATGCCGGTCGCGTTGGATCACCTGCGTTGCCACATGCGCTGGCGTGAGACCAAGTTTCTCGCAGATGCGCTCTTCATGCTTCGGGCTGAGATGCCCGAAAGTCCCCACTGCGCCCGAGAGTTTGCCGATACGAATCTGCTCCGCCGCTGCATCAAAGCGCTCCAGGTTGCGCCGCATCTCGGCATACCAGTTCAGCAGCTTCAATCCAAAGGTCGTCGGTTCCGCATGGATTCCATGCGTGCGTCCAATCGTCGGCGTGTGCTTGAATTCCAGCGCGCGCCTCTTCAGGACCTCGATCACAGCGAGCAGATCTTCCCGAATCAAGACCGAAGCCGCTTTGATCTGCAATGCTTGCGCCGTATCGACCACATCATTTGATGTCAGCCCGTAGTGCAGCCAGCGCGATGCCGGGCCAATCTTTTCCGCGACCGCTGTTGTGAAGGCAATGACGTCGTGCTTCACTTCAGCTTCGATTTCCTGGATTCGTGCCACGCTGAAATCCCCGCGTTCGCGAATGGCCTTGGCTGCTTCTACCGGGACAATGCCATCCTCAGCGAGCGTTTCGCTGGCAGCGGTTTCTACCGCAAGCCACATACGGTATTTATTCTCATCACTCCAGATTTGTCCCATTTGCGGGCGCGTGTAGCGGGCGATCAATGAAGCACTCTCCTTAAGGAATAAGCTGTTGACGGGTGAACTTCTTATTCTACCGTTTGCGCATCTCAAAGATCGTTGTCAGAAACAAAAGAAAGGAAATCATGGAAGAAGTCGTGACCGTTGCCAACTTTACGGAGCCAATGGAAGCAGAAATGGCGAAACTTCGTCTGGAATCTGCTGGAATTGAAACTTTTCTCTCGGGGGAAAACGCCCGCATTCTCGAACCCGGACTAGGGCCGCTTCAATTGCAGGTAAAGGCAATGGATGAGTCCGATGCCCGCGCTATTCTCGCCGATCCGGGCACAGCTCCCGAGGCGGATATATCGTAATACGATCATATCGTGTTACGATATAAATATGAACCCAGTCGCGGAGAACAATGTTATCCGTTCTGAGCGGAAGCGGGCCTCCGCAACCGCTCAGAAACCAGATCTCGCCGAAGCCATTAGCGTCGAGCAATTTCGCAAGCTTGCCGAATTCCGCTTTCAGCTCCGCAAATTTCTTCATTTCAGCCATGCCGCGGCGGAGAAATGCGGCTTACGCCCGCAGCAGTACCAACTTCTGCAATGCATCTACGGCATGCCTTCGGAACTGGACCCCACCATCGCGAATGTGGCCGCGCGCATGTTGCTCAAACACAACAGCGCCGTAGAGCTGGTGGACCGCACCATTGAGCAGGGCCTTTTACGCCGTAGTTCTGACCCAACAGACCATCGCCGCATTCTTCTCCGGGTTACGCCGCAGGGTGAACGCATCCTCGCTTCGCTGGCCGAATATCACATCGAGGAGCTGGAGCAGGCCGGTCCCGAGCTGATCCGGGCACTACGCCGCGTTCTGAGCATCAAGCCGTTGTCCGACCTGCAAAAGCAGGCAGCGGTATGAGCAAGGGAACCAATCCTGGCGCTCACTCGAAGTTTGAGTTGCACTCACATCTGCGCGACTTTACCGCCGATCCGCGCATGTTGATCCTGAGCGGCCTCGCTCTGGTGATCGGCTGCTCGGGTGCTGTGCTCGCCTATTTGCTGCTGCATTTGATCTATGCCGCGACCAATCTTTTCTACTTCCAGCGTCTGAGCTGGCAATATGTATCTCCTGCAACGCACACGTTGCACTGGTTTGCGGTTTTCGTTCCTATTGTGGGAGGACTGATCATCGGTGTTATGGCGCGATTCGGCACCGATAAAATTCGCGGGCACGGCATTCCCGAAGCGCTCGAAGCCATCCTGATGAACGGCGCGAAAGTCGATGCAAAAGTAGCCATCTACAAGCCGATATCGGCAGCGATTGCGATTGGTTCCGGTGGTCCCTTTGGCGCGGAAGGCCCCATCATCATGACCGCCGGCTCCGTCGGCTCTCTCTTTGGCCAGCTCTTCAAGCTCAGTGATGCGGAACGCACTACATTGCTTGTTGCGGGCGCAGCCGCAGGCATGGCTGGAGTATTTTCAACCCCGCTATCCGCCGTCTTGCTCGCCGTCGAACTGCTCCTCTTCGAATGGCGTCCGCGAAGCCTCGTTCCCGTGGCTATTGCGGCGACAACGGCGGGTGTACTGCGCCGCCATCTTCTTGGTGACGGCCCACTCTTTCCCATGCCGCAGCTCACGTCAGCCATTGAACCGCGCGCTGTTCTGGCCGCGCTCTTTCTGGGCGTGATTGCCGGCGTCGCAGCGCTGTTGCTAAGCCGCGCCGTCTACGCCAGCGAGGATCTTTTTGATGAGCACCTTCCCATCCACTGGATGTGGTGGCCCGCAATCGGCGGCGCTGTCGTCGGCCTTGGCGGCCTGATTTTCCCTCGCGCCCTCGGCACAGGATACGACGTGATTGCCTCGCTGATCGGCGGCAACACCACCTGGCAGCTCATTGCCGGAGTGCTCATCGTCAAGAGCATTATCTGGGCTTTTTCGCTTGGGTCGGGAACATCGGGCGGCATCCTGGCGCCGTTGCTGATGATAGGCGGCGCTCTCGGCGCGCTCGTGGGACATGGTCTTCCGTTTGTACAGACAGGCGCATGGCCCCTGGTCGGCATGGCGGCAATCTTGTCCGGAGCCATTGGCTGCCCGCTCACGGCTGCCGTCTTGAGCATGGAGCTGACGCAGAATTTCAGTCTCATGCTGCCGCTTCTGGCTGCCTCCGTAGCCGCGCACGCGTTCACTGTCTTATTCCAGAAGCGCTCGATCCTCACAGAGCGGCTGAGCCGCCGCGGCTATCACTTGAGCCGCGAGTACGGCGTCGATCCACTGGAGACTGTGACCGTTGCACAAGTGATGCAAATAGACGGAGATTTACCGCAGCAGGCAACTGTCGCTGCCGGATCGGTCTTTGCCCATCCTGGCGAAACGCTGCGAGTTGTAGCGGAACGCATGGCATCAGCGCATATAACGGAGATGCCTGTCGTGGCATTCGGAACGGAAAATATAGCAGCCGTCATTCGCCTGGAAGATATGCTGCACGCCCGCGTACGTTCGTATAATCGCGAAACCAAGCAGCAGCGGGTACGGCGCTTGCGCATGCCCTTTTCTCGGCCACGCACCGAGGCAGCGGAAGAAAGCTGTGAATCCATGCCCTAGACGGAAGAGCGGCTGGTAATGCCGAGTAACTCGCTCATCTCTGCATGAAGAAAACCGCGCCCAGGCCGGTAAGGCTGCACCCACTTCCCGTCGATCACAAACTGAGGAATCGCCTGCTTTCCGACATTTCGCAGCAAATCCTCAGCAGCGCCCGGAGTGGTTTCGATATCGATCTCAATGTAGGCGATCCCGTGTTTGTCGAGAAAGCGCTTGGCTTCACGGCAATCGCGGCACCATGCCGCAGTGTAGAGCAGTAGCTGCATGGCAGATATCATACCGGGCTGCATGCATCTTTGGCAGCCCGATATTTTGCGAAGATGTCACATACTTCACGACAGGGAAGCGAGGGATAACAGACCCGCGAGCCGTGGCTTCAACCCCCCAACGTAAACACCACGTTGATCGTCGTTTCCACGGCGACTGGTTCGCCATTGAGCATGAACGGACGATAGCGCGCCCGCTGAATCGCCTCTGTTGCCGCAGATTGCAGCATCGGCGGTCCGCTGATCACGCGCAGTTGTTCAATCTTTCCGTCTTTTGAAATGATGGCCTGCACCACCACCGTTCCCTGAATGCGCGCGGCCTTTGCAATGGCGGGGTAGACAGGCTGAATCGGAGCGAGCAGCTGCCCGGTAGCCACGCCCGACGAAACATGAAGAGGTCCTTTCGGCAGCGCTGGCTTTACCACTGGAGGGGAAGGTGCGCCAAAGGTACTGAACAGCCCGTTCTCCCGCCCCGAGCCCGGTTTACCGAACCCCGTGTCGAGCGCCGGCGATGGAGGGGCGTCATTCACATTCATGGCCGCATGCTGCGGAATGCGAATCGGAGCCGCCAGCGGATTGTCGATCATGATTGGCTGCGCGCGTGTCATAGGGTTTGCCGCGTGTGGCAGGTTTGCCGGAGCCGACGGCACAGGCGGGGCCGTCAGCAGCATCGTAAGCGCCTGCCTCGGCAGAGTCGCCGGATGCAGGAAGGGATAGAGTGCCAGCGCCGTCAGCAGCAGCGCCTGCAACACAAATGAACCGATCGCGAAATACTTGCTCCGCGTGCGGATGCGCCCAGTCGATTCAACCAGACTGTCTTCGAACATAGTGCCTCCATACCAATCGAGAGTTGGTGGGCGAGACACCTGAGCCAATAGACACCGCGATGGCAGAAAAAGAATCAGCCTTGTACAGAGAACAACCCTGACCAGAGATCATGGAAACTGAAAATACTCCGTGTCCTCTGTGGTAAAGGATTGATTTCTTCGCGGACCTCTGCGAATACTCAGCGTCCTCTGCGGTGAAAACTCCACTGTCCCATACGAGATCTTCGATCCGGTTATCATGGGCCTCATGACTGCCGACGAACTCAAGAAGCTGCTGAACCTGGAGCCGCACCCGTGCGAGGGGGGATGGTTCATCCAAACCTGGCGCGCAGAAGAAACTATTCCAAAATCGGTTTTGCCTCACCGGTACCCAGCAGAACGTGCAGCCGGAACGGCAATTTATTACCTGCTCGAACCGCACGCCTTCTCTGAATTACATCGCCTCGCTTCTGACGAGATCTTTCACTTCTACCTCGGTGATCCGGTGGAGATGCTGCAACTCTGGCCGGACGGAACCACGCGAACAGAAATCCTGGGTAGCAATCTTGCCGCCGGAATGCACGTGCAGCTTCATGTCCCGAAACATGTGTGGCAAGGTTCGCGGCTGCTCCCCGGAGGCAGCTTCGCACTTCTCGGCTGCACCGTCAGTCCCGGCTTTGACTACGCGGATTATGAAACAGGGAAGCGCGATGTGCTCTTACAGCAATACCCGCAGGCAGAAGCAACGATCCGTGCGCTGACGCATGTTTAGCCAATGTGATCCGTAAGTTCACGCACAATACAGCAACAGCTTCTGTCGTGAAAGCGGCGAACGTCAGTCTCGCCGGGCCCGAAAAAATTCCCGCAGAATTGTGCCGCAAGGTTCAGCCAGGATTCCCGCGGTAACCGGCATCTGGTGGTTCAGCTTAGGGTGATTCAGCACTTCAATCACCGAGTGCACTGCGCCCGCCTTCGGATCGGAGGCCCCATACACAAGCCGCGCCAGCCGCGCATGTACCATTGCACCCGCGCACATCGCACATGGTTCAAGCGTCACGTACAACTCATAGTCCAGCAGACGATAGTTGCCGATGGCATAGGCCGCCAACCGCATGGCCACCATCTCCGCGTGCGCCGTAGGGTCCACATCGCGCAACACACGGTTCTGTCCTCGCGCCACGATCTCGCCGTTGGCCACTACAACAGCGCCGATCGGGACCTCACCCGCAGCTGCGGCCAGATGCGCCTCATCCAGCGCGGCCTGCATAAAGATTTCATCCTGCATAGTATCTATGCTAACGTTTGGGGCTAACTTAAGCCTCAACAAAAGGCGCACATGCAGACATCTTCGCCTGCAATATCCTCCAGCTTTGTCGAGCCGCGAAATACTCGCACTGCATGCTTGCCGATAACCTCCAACCGGTCTCCATGTTGCAGCAGACGGGCCAGTTCGGTGCCTTCGCTGGACTGTAGGTCTTTCGGCTGATACGCGATCACGCCGTCGGAAAGCCGAGAGTGGAAAAGATGCAATCCACGATTCTCTGTATAGAGGACATTTGTCTGCTGTAATTCGACGAATCGTTTCGCCCAGTCTGCATCGCAATCCGCCAGCATGCGATGAGTTAGGTCAGCCACTGAGGCTGCAGCCGGACAGCGGAATGAGCACGGGAAAAAACTCAATAGCGAATATCCAAAATACTGTGCGATGTAGTTCAGTCGCCAATCATAGGGCATAGCGCCGCAGGTATTGTCCAACACGTAAGGCACAAAGTCGTTTTGCTTCTCCGCTGCCGAAAGCTTGGATCGCTCAAAAGCCTCACGACAGCAGGCTGGTATGCCCAGCAATGCTCCGAACAGATCGTCTTCGCCTGCCTCATCAAGCATTCTGCCTGTCTCGGCCAAGGTTGTGTCGGACGCTATATATACGTTGTGAACGCCATCGGCCTCATCTGGCTCAGCCAGACGTTCCATCCGATTGGCCCAGCCGCCTTTTCCACAGTCGGCGCGAAGAATCCATCGATCCTTGCTTGTGATGATTTGAAATGCGTGGTGTTCGGCCACTGCTTCAAGCAGGTCAATTTTCTGTTTGCCTAAGCTGGTGCGAGAGATCTTGATATCTGCAGCAGCAAGTAGAATTTCTCTGATCAGGTTGTCATCAAATTGACCGCGCATTGCCAGGTACAAATCATGGTTGAGCCGAGTAGCCTCGTCCCAGGCGTTTTGCTCATCAAAAAATGTGCCCCATGGCCCTGACAATCGCCGCCGATGACCATTTGCATCGATCGCTCCGGCATCGGACTGCAATTGCTCATCGAGTGTCTGCCGCAAGATATTGCGGAGCCTTTCTTTTCGAGCTTCGACACCCATGTCCCCGGCCCTCAAAAAACGTGCGTGCCCACTGCGTCGAGGTCAGGAACATATTTCGCCGCAAGCTTTCGCCGGCGCTCATTCGTCTCTTCCACACTCACACCCATCCTGTTCCGCACATGAGCAAAGAGCTTGAGCAAGTCCGCGCACCAGACGCTTGGATTGTCGAAGCCTCGTGCGCTTGAATAACGATGAGGAAGATATCCACCACCGCATGTCCCCACTTCTGGACAATTGCGACATGTCTTCGATAGAGGCATGCCCTCGAAGATCGCCTGGGAATGCATGGTTTCGGTCGTTAAGAGATCGAAGAAGTCTGAATGGCGCACGTTCAGCTTGATCCGCGAGAGTCCGTCGGCGCAGGCGCGTAGATTGTCCAGCCCTTCCATCTCCCCGTCTGGTTCGATGAACACATAGCCGGGAGGATCGTTGCCAATCGCCTCACTATGGCTCTGACCTCCCATAATCACTCTCGCCACATTTTTCAGGTCGTCGATTTGCACCTCCATGGTGCTCTCGAACCACCAGTCTTCGAAGATTGGGATTAAAAAATCTGCGCATGGTGTTGCGCCATAACGCTGCCGGATTGGAGCAATCGTGTCGTGAGTGAAGTGCGGCATCAGATAAGTGATCTGGTCACAGCCGAGCCGCAGAAAATGATGATGCACGGTCAGAGGATCGGCTCCCAGTGGAATTACACAGCCGACACCATAGGGCACTTTGGCCGCCTGCAAGAGTTTCAACCCGCGCTCAACGCGTTCATACGAGCCTTGTTCCAGATGATCGATCCTCACAGCATCGTGAATCTCTTTGGGGCCATCCATGCTGATCCCGACGCTCACCTGGTGCTTCAGGAGTGAATCGATCCACTGCGAATCCAGCAGTGTTCCGTTCGTCTGAATGACCAGACTTAAATGGACAATCTCTCCCAGAACGGCACGCGCTCTCCCACACCAGGCATCAAATGTGTCAGGACCAATGAGACATGGTTCGCCCCCATGGAAAGCTATGCGGAATCGATCCTGACCGGTGGCACGGCATTGCTGGAAAATGCGCTCCAGTACGGCATCAAACACTTCATCCGACATGAGCGCTGGCCGCATCTTCCATGTGGAATCGGCCATGTTGTAGACATAGCAATACGAACAGTTCAGGTTGCAACGGGATGCGACCTTCAAAATGGCCTGTGTAACATACCGCGTTTGCCAGGTATGTCGAAGATCGCTCATGCAATTTTCCTGCATGGCAGTCAGTCAGGTTGAACCAAAACGAGCATCCAGTATCTTCCTGATGGAAGGTTCTTGGGGGCCGGTAACGCGAGCGATGCTGGATGCTTGCGCCTAGGTTTTGTCGTATACGACGCTATAGTGCGTCACACTGAAGTGGTGAGAGGGTACCAAGCCGGGCGTTTTGAGTTCGGTTTCCAGCGAGCTTTTAAGCGCATTCTGCACTTTTGTTTTTAGTTCAGGAGGTAAGGGCTTGTCGTCGATTTTACCTTCGACAGTAATTTTCTGCGCCATTTTTCACCCCTTTAGGCACGGGATTCCAAAAGCACACGGAGCTTAGGTTCCTTTAAGGAGCTTTGTCAAGCGAGAAAACTGGAACTCCCCTTCTAAAGCCGCAATCCACTTTAAGCTGTAAGACTTCCAGGACTAAAGAACTCAACATCATTTTCCTAGTAAAATGATAAAGAACTTACAAAAGTGCGGAATATAAGAGCTTTAGCCTAAATCCTCGTCGTGCTCTGCGAAAAATTCAGTTGAGCGCGGACCGGGGAAGTTCCTCGCGATAAAACGAATCTGGTATTGCAAGCGACTTGCATGCGGCAACTTACGTCTCTACTAAGGGGACATAGGTTCCTTAACAAGCACATGGATCGCGGAGTTTGCTGTGCTTCGAAATGCAAACCGCAGAATTTGGATGAAAACCTGACTAGGAAGATGTACTTTTTGATGATTCCCCGCCGGATTGCATTGGCAATCTCGGTTTTTGTGCTATTGCCGAGCGCTACTGTCTTGCGTGCCCAGACCGAACATATCTCGTCTGTCAGCCAAAATGATATGCCGGATGCACCGTCGTTCTCCGGTCAACAGGAATCCCCGGCTTCTTCATCGTCCACGGCTCCGGCTGCCGCTACTCCTCCAGCCACAACGCAGAAAACACAGTCGCAGCAGCAGCACGATCAGGCAGCCGAGGACCTCAAGAAGGAAGAGAAACAGCGGATTCTGGGAGTCATGCCCGATTTCAACATGATAGATAATGCAGATGCGCCACCGTTGAGTCCGAAACAGAAATTTCATCTCATGTGGAAGAGCTCGACCGATCCTTTCATCTTCCTTACTGCCTCGATCAATGCCGGCATCGGCCAGGCAAAGGATAGTAATCCAGGATACGGACAGGGTGCGCAAGGATACTTCAAGCGTTTCGGCGCCTCCTATACTGATACATTCAGTGGTAATTTTTGGGGCAATGCGGTTCTGCCGATAGTACTTCATGAAGATCCAAGATATTTCCGCAAGGGAACGGGCAGTGTTGGGAGCCGCATGCTCCATGCGGCGTTATCGACCGTCTGGTGTCGGAGAGATGATGGCACATGGGGGCCGAACTATGCGAACGTATCGGGAAATATTATTGCGGGTGCAATTTCCAATGCGTACTATCCCGCCGAGGACCGTGGAGCCGGGCTCGTTTTCACCAATGCTTTAACAGTGACGGGAGAAGGAGCGATTGGAGCGCAGCTGATCGAATTCTGGCCGGATATCTCCCGCAGATTCCTGCACAAACGGAGTCATCAGACAGGGGTTCAGAATCTCCCGGCTACCTCATCTCCACAGAATTGAGTGCTGACCGTTAAAGGGTTATTCCCGTCTGGTGTCATGAATGCGATATCGTTATCATTCAACTGATATTCGATACGATGACTCATTTAATCCGTAAATATCTCTTTCCCATCTGCTGCCTTTTATTCGCTCTCTCTGCCCAGGCAGCTTCGCACACAGTTGTTTTCTTCGAGCCGGGTTTTCCTTCAGCTGATTCGCCAGCCGTAACGGAAGGCGCGCTGCATGCAGCATTTGCGAATGCCGAATTCGCGGGCGCGCAGCAGTTGGCTTCAGCACTAGAGAAGCCAGAGACCAATCTTTTGGTGATGCCATTCGGCTCTGCTTATCCCGAGGCCGCATGGCCTGCGATTCTGCGCTATCTGGATCGCGGAGGCAACCTGCTCGTTTTGGGTGGCAAGCCCTTTACGCGTGCCGCGCATACGACAGGGGCAGGTTGGCAATTGCGCGCGCCGAGCGTGGCCGCATCGCTGGAGTTACTGATCCACGATTACCAGGAGACACCTGGATCGGACTCTCTCACATTCGAGCCAAACCATGATGTGCAGCCTGAAGTCTCAGCTTTCCACTGGAAGCGGGCCTTCAGTCCGGTGCTGCGGCTCTCAGTCGTTGAACAATATCACGATGGCGGTACGACTGGCGGCGAGGATGCCGACCTCACCACACTGGCATGGGGGTCGAAGGACGGCCACAAGCTGGCCGCGCCTGTTTTCGTGATCGATCACAACAACTATCGCTTCGTTGGTGGCCGATGGATCTTTGTGGCCAGCGAGCCTGACGCGGATTTCTTTTCCAACATGCAGATGCTTTCAAATCTGGCAGAGCTGGCGACACGCGCAAACGATCGATTTACGCTTCGCCCGCGGCTACCGCTCTTTTTGCCAGGAGAAGCTTTGGAGCTGCGCTACGAGCAGATGAGTTCCTCGAACGCCGGGCCTGCAGGTGATCAATTGAAAATCAGGGTGACTGCGGAAGAGGGTGGTCAGCCTGTTGAGATGACGGTTCCCGCAGATGCATCGCAGCCAATCCTGTTGGCACAGGACGCCTCCAGCGGGCGCGGCTTCCATACTATCGAAGCAACGCTCCTGCGGGATGGCAAACCCCTGCGCACCTATCGCAGCGGATTCTGGATGCGCGACTTAGAGTATCTCCGCTCCGGTCCCAGGCTCACGGTAAGCGCGGATTATTTTCAACTCAACGGAAAACCCATGCCTGTCGTCGGGACCACGTATATGGCCAGCGATGTGCAACGCATGTACCTGATCCGGCCCAATGCATATGTATGGGACCGCGATATGGCGCAGATTCACGGTGACGGGTTGAATATGATCCGCACTGGTCTATGGACGGCTTGGCAGCCTCTGCTCGGGCCGAACGGTGAGATGAGCGAGTCGGCGCTGCGCACCATTGAGGCGTTTCTGATGTGCGCGCGGCACAATCAGCTTCCAGTACAGTTCAATCTATTCTCTTTTTCTCCGCAAAATTTCGGCGGAGTGAATGGATATCTCGATCCAGCGGGCCTGCATGCCCAAACTCTCTTTGTGAGTTCCCTGACAAAGCGCTTTCACGATGTGCCTTTTCTTGCCTGGGATCTAATCAACGAGCCGAGCGCGAACGACAATCTGTGGAAGGAATTGCCGCAGGGGGATGCTTTTGAGCAGGCAGCATGGCGGAAATGGCTGTCAACGAGATATCCGGACCAGGCGGCGCTCCTTGATGCCTGGGCAGAGCCTTCGCTGGGCATCGGCCGCAATCTGCAGTTGCAGCCGACTACGACTTCGCCTGCAGTCGCGCCGCAGGATCCGCTGGCGCTCCCAAAAGCAGGCGCTTGGAATTTCGATCCGGTGCGTTCGGGCTTCAACCCTCTGAAGATTTATGACTACAACCTGTTTACACAGCTTGTTTTCGTCGACTGGGTGCGGCAGATCAAAGGCGTAATTCGCGAGAGCGGCTCGCAGCAATTAATTACCGTCGGCCAGGAGGAAAACGGCGTCGGCAACCGCATTTCTCCGGCATTCTATTCACCGCTGATCGACTTCACCGCCGATCACACCTGGTGGGACTTCGATGCAATTCTGTGGGCTACCCTGGCGTCGAAGTTCCCCGGCAAGCCCATGCTGATTCAGGAGACTGGCGAGCAGCGCAGACTTACGCAAGACGACCATCTGCGCTTCAGCGCCGAAATAGAAGGCTGGCAGCTTGAGCGCAAGATCGCCGGTGCTTTTGCGCAAGGCGCAGGCGCGTTGGAATGGGTATGGAATGTAAATTCCTACATGGCCAACGACAATGAAATCACGATTGGCGCTGTTCGTCCCGACGGAACTGAGAAGCCCGAAGCCCGCGTTCTTGAGGGATACGCAACATTCGTCGCGAAGAGTCCCGAGAGCTTTACGCATATCGAACCTCCAGCCGTCACCGTCGTCACGTCGCAGGCCCTGCAGTATAGCGGTATGGACCCGCTGGCATTGGCGGTGCAGAAACATGCCCTGCGCGCGCTGTGTTATTACGATCACACCCCGACGCGCATGCTGCCGGAGAATCGACTGGACGAGCTGGGGCAGCCAAGGCTGGTTATCTTGCCCGCCTCGCAGGTGCTTACCGATGCAGCCTGGCAACAACTGCTGGCTTACGTAGACGCAGGTGGCACGTTGCTGGTCTCCGGGCCTGTCTCGCGGAACGAGCATTGGCAAATGGTGGATCGGCTCGGTGCCCTGGGGGTGAGGGCGAGATTGATGCCACTTTCTGTGAGGCAGTCCATCCTGATTTTGCCAGGACAAGCGCCGATACAGGTTACCTATCCAACGTTGGTGCAGCAGTCGCCGATCGAGGTGCTGCGTTTTGACGACGGCAAGTCAGTCGAGACGGTGAGCCGTGGAAGAGGGCACATTCTCTGGGCATCCGACCCGGTGGAGCTTGCCGAGGACTACACGCATACAGCGGCCCTCTACAGCTATGCGCTGAATGCAGCCGCCATAAAACCCTCGTTTACCGGAGCACTTTCGCCAGGTGTCCTCGCGTTTCCAACAATTCTGGATGACGCCGTTCTCTATAGCTTCTCGAATGAATCACTCGACGATCAGCCCGTAGATATTCGAGATGCCGTGAGCGGAGCGCATATGAGGTTCATGCTTCCGGCGCAGCGTGGCGCGATGATTCTACTAAATAAGAAAAATGGTTCATCGCTGGCAGCGTATGGAGCGGCAACGGTGTCGAAATAGAAAGACCCGCCATGAGGCGGGTCTTCAGTTGCTGAACAGGCCCTAATATTTCACAATCTTCGAAAATGATTGTGGATCAAGACTGGCTCCCCCTACGAGTGCGCCATCAATTTCCGGCTGATTGAGCAGGACAATGGCATTATCTGGCTTGACGCTGCCTCCATAGAGAATGCGGATCGTGTCCGCGACATGACGGCCGAGGCGGCGCGCGATCTCGCTGCGGATGAGCAGGTGCGCGGAGGCTGCGATCTCGGGGGTGGCGGTTTTGCCGGTGCCGATAGCCCAGACTGGCTCGTAAGCGACAACGATGTTTTCCGCGTCTTCCGGGACGACTCCGACCAAGGCGAGAGAAATTTGCTTCCGCAGGACTTCATCCGTGTGGTTGGCTTCCCGCTCGGCCAGGACTTCTCCGATGCAGACAATCGGGGTGAGCTTGTGCTTGAGCGCCATGGCGAGCTTTTTGTTGACGGTTTCATCGGTTTCGTTGAAGTATTGGCGGCGCTCAGAGTGCCCGATGATGACATGCGTCGCTCCGATGGCCGTAAGCATCAATGCCGAGGTCTCGCCGGTATAGGCGCCCTCTTCGGCGAAGTGCATGTTCTGGGCGCCGACGCCGACGTTGGAGCCGGCGACGGCGGGGATGACTGTGCCCAGGGATGTGTCGGAAGGGCAGAGGACGATCTCGTCCCGGTCATGGCCTGCGACAAGGGGCAGGAAGGCTTTGACGTATTCTTCGGCCTGGGCCGGAGTTTTATACATCTTCCAGTTGGCAACTATGAGTGGTTTGTGCATTGTGTTTTGTTTATGAGTCCTATTTCAATATTCCCGAATGTATTACAGGTTCTGTGTGAATCTCCGTCGGATGAAAAAGACACCACGGAAGGCGATCATAGAAGCCGGCAGGCCCAAAGCCAAAAGCAAGAAAGCTCATACTTGTTTCTCATCGATACAGCTATTTATTGGTCAGCGCCTCCACACCAGGCAGCTTCTTGCCTTCCAAAAATTCCAATGAAGCGCCGCCGCCGGTGGAGATGTGGGTGATCTGGTCTGCAACTCCTGCCTGCTTGACTGCGGCTACCGAGTCGCCGCCACCGATGATCGAGATGGCTTCGTTGTTCTTCGCGACCGCCTTGGCGATCTTCGTCGTGCCAGCAGCGAAGGCCGGCATCTCGAAGACACCCATGGGGCCGTTCCAGACGATGGTACGGGCTTCGGCGATTTCGTTCGCGAAGAGTTTGATTGTCTCGGGGCCGATGTCGAGTGCCATCCAATCAGCAGGGAAGGGACCGTCGCCGGAGAAGAGTTGTGTTTTAGCGTCAGGGGCGAACTTATCGGCTAAGACGTGATCGACAGGCAACAGGAAAAGCACGCCCTTTTCTTCAGCTTTCTTCAGCGCTTCTTTGGCGACGTCGATCTTGTCGGCTTCGACGAGCGACTTGCCGACTTCCTGTCCTTTCGCCTTGAGGAAGGTGTACGCCATGCCGCCGCCGATGAGGAGCGCATCGACTCTACCGAGCAGGTTATCGATGACTTCGATCTTGTCGGAGACTTTGGCTCCGCCGAGGATGGCGACAAAGGGCTTCGCCGGCTCGGTAAGCGCCTTGCCCATGTAGTTCAACTCTTTTTCCATCAGTAGGCCGGCGGCGGACTGTTTGACGAAGTGCGTGATGCCTTCTGTGGATGCGTGGGCGCGATGCGCGCTGCCGAAGGCGTCATTGATGTAGATTTCGCAGAGCGAGGCGAGTTCTTTCGCAAAATTCGCATCGTTGGCTTCTTCTTCGGCATGGAAGCGCAGGTTTTCAAGCAGAAGCACCTGGCTCGATTCGAGCTGGCGTGAAAGCTCCGTTGCCAGCTCGCCGACGCAATCAGGCGAGAAGGCTACATTAACGCTTTCTCCGAGATGGTGATCGAGCAGCACGCGCAGGCGATCGACTACAGGGCGAAGGCTATATTTCGGAGTCGGCTTGCCCTTGGGGCGCCCGAGGTGCGATGCAAGAATCAGCTTCGCCTTGTGGCGCAGCGCGTATTCAATGGTAGGCAGCGTTTCGCGGATACGGGTGTCGTCGGTGATTTCGCGACCGTCCTCGGTGAGCGGAACGTTGAAGTCGACACGCATGAGTACGTGTTTGTGCTGCAGCTCAAGATCGCGGATCGATAATTTCGACATAGTAAGGCTCACTGGCTTTCAGAGTTGGGGATGATGGCGTCGGCTTCGATTTCTATACGCCAGGATGGATTCAGGAGTTTTGCGACCACGACCATGGTAGCAGCCGGGCGGATCGTGCCGAAAAACTCACCATGGACGCGGCCGACAGCTTCCCAATCTTCTACGTGGGTCAGGTACATGCGGGTGCGGACGACGTCTTCGAGCTTTGCTCCCGCTTGCTTGAGAGCTTCCTTGATAATGAGAAGGGTGTGGTGTGTCTGAGCGGTGGCATCCGCGTTATCCGCACCGACAGGGCCTGTTCCGGAGACGTGAATCGTATCTCCGATACGAACTGCCCGAGAGAAGCCAATGATCGGCTCAAAAGGCGACGAGCCTGAGATATTCTGACGCATCGAAAATGCTCCGGATAAACAACGAACGCGCAGCGCGCGGCCTTTAATTCGATAAACCAGGATCTTCGATTACACGCTGCGCACTCCGTTCAGGATGACAACCTTGAACGGAGCACGCGCACGTCGGAATCGCAGATTAGAGGCCCTTCTTCGCGAGGAAGAGAATGAGGTCGCGAACGCGGTTCGAGTAACCCCACTCGTTGTCGTACCAGCTGATGACCTTGACCGAGCTGCCGACGACCTTGGTTAGCGGCGAGTCGACGATCGAGGAGCGAGCATCGCCCTTGAAATCGCTCGATACCAGCTCGGCTGTTTCGTAGCCAAGAATGCCCTTCAGAGCGCCTTCGGAGGCTGCTTTCAGAGCCGCATTCACCGACTCAACTGTAACAGGCTTTTCAGCGATAAAGGTAAGGTCTACGACCGAGACGTTCGGGGTTGGGACGCGGATCGCGAAGCCGTCGAGCTTGCCGGCCATCTCGGGGATGACGAGCTTGAGGGCCTTGGCGGCGCCGGTGGAGCTGGGAATCATGTTGATGGCAGCGGCACGGGCGCGGCGGAGGTCCTTGTGCGGGAAGTCGAGGATGACCTGATCGTTGGTGTAGCTGTGGATCGTGGTCATGATGCCGGAGACTATGCCGAAGCTCTCATGCAGCACCTTGACGACGGGCGCGAGGCAGTTCGTCGTGCAGGAGGCATTCGAGATGATGTTGTGCTTCGCCGCGTCGTACTTGTTTTCGTTGACGCCGAGGACAACGGTGATGTCCTCGTTTGTGGCAGGGGCGGAGATGATGACCTTCTTGACCGATCCCTGAAGGTGGGCCTTGGCTTTGGTGGCGTCGGTGAAGATGCCGGTCGATTCGCCGACGATTTCTGCGCCGACAGAGCTCCAGTCAAGCTTGGCAGGGTCGCGTTCCGCGAAGACCTTGATTTTCTTGCCGTCGACCGAAATATGATCTTCGCCCGCAACGATTTCATTCTTCAGGTTGCCCAGAATCGAATCGTACTTAAGCAGGTGGGCAAGGGTTGCCGGGCTGGTGAGGTCGTTTACGGCGACAATTTCCAATTCAGGGTTGCCAAGCGAGGCGCGGAATACGTTGCGTCCAATGCGGCCAAAACCGTTGATGCCAACCTTAACTGCCATTGAAACTTTTCTCCTTTGTTGTTTTGCTTGAAGGTTTTAGTGCGCGGGCTTTCTGTTCCAGAAAGCGATGGAGAGCACCGCCGGGTGCCACCAAATATCGATGCTAGCACTGTCGTCAATATCAAGAAAGTCTTTCAAGCGGATTAGTAAAATTTATTCGTATTTTCGGGGCTTTGGCAGGTTGGGTTTGCGGCGACCCGGACAACTGTGTTACATCCTCATCATGCGCGAATGGATGCGCGAACGCATGAGAAGACGCTCGAAGCGTGGACCGAACACCTCGGAATCCACAGGAAAGATTGGGCAGGAAATCCCTGTCAACCAACCCGCTCCTTTACGTCCGACTTACCCTGAGGCGCAGCCGACGGCAAGTCGTGATGCCGAGGAAGTTATTGAACCGCACGAGGATGTTGCGGACGAACCGTCAGGCTTTTTTGCCGATGCTCCAGAACCGCAGGCGCTGGAACCGCATGAGCCGGTAGTATCGCCTGAAGTTTCTCTGGCCGAGCCGACAGGCAGGCTGGTTATGGAAACTCAGCCTGAGTCGCCCTCCACGCCGCCGCCTGAGCAGCAGGCAGCTGCGCAGCGTAGTCCGCGCGGGTTTGTTGTGCTGACGATTGGGCTGCCCGGGTCAGGCAAAACCACCTGGTTCAAACGCCGCGGCGTCACTCCATTGTCGAGTGACCTGCTGCGGACGATTTTGTTTGACGACATCACGGAGCAACGCTATCAGGGCCTCGTTTTCTCGACGCTCCGCTCGCTGCTGCGGGCAAGGCTGATCGCTAAGATGCCGTGGAACTACGTGGACGCCACGAACCTTTCACCGCATGAGAGGCGGCAATGGATCAAGATGGCCAAGAGCTTCGGCTACGATGTGCAGGCTGTCTTTTTCGATGTGCCGTTTGAGGTATGCATGGAGCGTAATCGGCGGCGCGAACGCGTCGTCAGCGACGAAGTCATGCAGAAGATGGCCGAACGCTTGCGTCCGCCAAACTTTAAAGAAGGGTTCTCAAAGATCACTGTCGTGCGCGTGAAGGGCGCTCCGCAGCCGGAAGCAGCAGAGCCGCCAGTCGGTGAGTGATCCGAAACGAACGGAATGTGAGATAAAGGAAGCCGGGCAGTCCAGCCCGGCTTTTCTGTTTCCAATCAACGAGCTATGCCAACAGCCATCGAATTTCGCGACGTAAGCCTGAAGATGCCCGATGGCCGTTTACTGCTGGATGGAATCCATCTGCAGATCGAAGAAGGTACGACGACGGCGGTGCTGGGCCGCAGCGGGTCGGGCAAGAC